>Ga0255761_10001882_pt1 | contig 19461 bp, 39 predicted proteins | sample 071ome_29_FD_179961 | JGI IMG/M metagenome (GOLD analysis project Ga0255761, IMG submission 179961) | Coastal salt marsh microbial communities from the Groves Creek Marsh, Skidaway Island, Georgia - 071407BT metaG (version 2) | ecosystem: Environmental > Aquatic > Marine > Intertidal zone >... | reverse complement strand
GACTTGGAGAAAGAAAATGAGCGTTACAATCTTCCTACAAGAAGAATACGGCTACCGTCACTGGCTTTGGGAAACGGGCATGGATGCAGATGCTCTTACAAAGTGGTGGCGCAATCAGAGGGTTGGTGGACCGGATTACTTCTTTGATCCGCGAACGCTTCCGGGTAAGCTCACGTCCCTATATGATCTTGCGGAAAGCCCTTATGAGATTGAGGCTATTCTTTTGGATAAGTCGCTCTCTGAGGATCAAATTGAAAAAAAGCTAAAGGCACTCGTGGGCGCACCTTCGCGCTGGATAAAGACGGACGATGATGGTCCGAATGCAGACGCGAAAGTTTTGGATATTCCTGCACTCACGGACGGATGGAAGGCGCACATCCACATGAATGATGATTCATGGATTATGCCGCCCGAGGAGGAGAAAATATGGCTGAACCACTTAGAAAGCTAGGACGCGCTATCTTGCGCCTTCTAGATTATATAAATAAAAAAAGAGAAACCTAACCCCGGCTCCGGCTGGGGTTTTTTGTTTTCTATAAGGAAAGATTACTTAGCTAAGTAATCTTCTTGGGCAAAAGCTTTACATATTTATCAGAAAAATGGGGCAAAAACTTTACATGCTCGCGTACAAAAAATTAACAAACCTCGGGCAAAAAGGTTACATAATCTTTACAAAGCCCATTACATGGTTAAGTAATAATTATTTAGGGCAATTAAAATTAAATTGCTTTTAGAAAATAATTTAATTTTAATTTATTAGGACTAAACCTCTGACTAAACTAGCTTAGTCTAAGCAGCTTTTTGATCAACTGTTTGGCTCTATCAAAGTCTCTGTGGTCGCCATTCTTTATTTGAAGATTTCGCCCCATCCAACGAAGATTAGCTTTATTTAGGGGCCTTCTCATGGCGGGAATATCAAATTCTCTAATAATGAATCGAAGTTCTTCCCGAAGCATTGACCGCTCGATTGCATCATCCCAGCTCATTTTTGCCTTGCTCCTTGTCACTACTTCTTTATAACCTATATCGAGTTTGGCGCAATAAATTTTATTCCTATCCCTCGCCCCTCGCGCCCGCAGGGTGCGCGCTGGGGATGCGCGTGCATGGATCCGCGCACGGGCAAAAAATTAACTATTCCAAGTAATAATGGCCAATAACAATAAGTGTCAGAAAAATACTTCCGAGGTAAACTATTGCTCCATATAGTTCCATTATTTGTTTCCCTTATTATCTATTAGAGTTAAATCTTTTTTATCTGTCTGCAAAGAAAGCAGTTCTCTTAAATCAGACCTACACATTCCGCAGCAGGTTCCGGCGCCGCACTGAGCACCAATTTCTTTTATTGTCTCTGCTCCATCGGATATTACTTCTTTGATTATTTTATCCGAGGTTCCTTTGCAAAGACATAAAATCATTTGGGTAACTCCTTGTTAAGTATAGATAATCATTTTTGGATTTTGTCAACTTTATTTTATTAAAAAAAGAAACCTGCTAGGGCTAGCTCTATAAAATCTGGTTCTTCTTTTTCGGGCTTTCCATCTAATGGGGGCAAAAAGTTGTTAACCCTGTCAAATATTCTTTTCATTTTTTCAATCATCAATTATCCTGTTTTTATTAGTAGGGAGATATGGTTTGCTTTGCTCATACCTCCCCTCGTTTATCTTATAACCCATATCAAATGGGGCGCAACAATCCGACCCCCCTGGGCAAAAAATTAGCAGAAAAATATTGCAAGCCATTTGATATAGGTTATAAGTGATTGCAAGGAGGCTAGAACATGGGGCTTGACCAATACGCTTTTGCAGTTAAGGGCGATGAGCGAATCGAGATTTTCTACTGGAGAAAGCATGCCAACCTCGAAGGCTGGATGTCAGACCTTTATTCCTCTCGCGGAGGCGACAAAGAGTTTAACTGCGTTGATCTAAAGCTCTTTGAGTCTGATCTGATGCGACTTCAAAACGAGCACCGAGACCTTCCGGTTGTTACGGGCTTCTTTTGGGGGGAGACTGACGGGCGGAAGATTGATGAAACCGAAGAGTTTATCAAAAAGGCTCTGTACTATCAGAGCAAGGGTTATGATATTATTTACACCTCATGGTGGTAACAACCCGTGGACCACGGACCCATCCCTTTCACCCTAGTTTTTTGTTGCAAGCCATTAGATATAGGTTATAAGTGATTGCAAGGAGGTACGATGCTCTGGGAAGCTACTTCGATTCTGACGGGCAAGACTCGCATTATTTTCGTTCCGAACCTCACCGCCGGTGGCATTGCCCGCTGGAAGATGGGAGAAAACATTCAGGATGCTATGCCGGATGTTGCTCCCGAGTGGCGCGAGTTTGTTATGACTGGCATCACTCCCGCCGAGTGGTCTAATATGATTGGCGATGAAGAGGAATAGAAGGTTTTTTGATCAGTCAGTAATGGATAGCTTCCGAGAGACTGATTGAAAAAAAGAGCGGGGAATGAGTAGCGGGGTTCGACTCCCCGGAAACAAAAGTTTGCAGGGTACTACTGCATCCCCGGTTCTTATCTGATTAGTTGTGGCTAACTGTTAGGTAAGAGCGAAAGGCGAACGGGTTGTCAAAGCCACTTGCTTCCCGTTCGCCCCGACTCGCCCTTCGGGCAAAAAGTTGACATTAGACTTGTAAATCTTTTGCCCCGGCCTATTACTCCAGCGAGTAATAGGCCTTTTTCTTTAGGCTTCTTGCTTTACAATCTCGCCAGTAAACATTCCATAGATAACCTCTAGAAGATTTTCTTTTCCAAGTTCTGCGGGATTTACATGGACTCCCCATGCTACGGGAGAGGTGGTGTAAGTACCGCTCCACCCGCCGCCCAGAATCATAACAGTTTCCTCATGAGACTTGGGAACAGTAACCAGAGTATCCCCTCTTTTATAAGAGATACCAACACGGGTCAGTTGCATAGCAGACTTCTCAAAACCGAGCTTCCGCATCCGGGCAAAAAAGCTACGTCGGGTCATTCTATCCTCCTTGCACCATCTTATAACCTATATCAAACCGGATGCAACAAATGGAATCCGGGGCAAAAAATTGGCATAATTTGTTGCAGGGCATTTGATATAGGTTATAGGGGAGTGTGAGGGGCGGGCAAGCAAAATAGGAAAAAGCGCTTGCCCCTCAATGGACAATCCGTTACACTACCGTAGGAGGTACAACATGGCTAACATCTTCAACAACGATTCCGACGAGTCCCCGCTCACCGTCATTCGGCAGACCATGAGCGTTTCGCTCGATGATGCCGGAACCCCGGTGGTCTCCTTCGCTACGAACCGTGGCAAGGGGTCGGGTGCCCAGACCATGCCGGTCGATCAGTTTGGCGATTACGTCGCCACTCTGGAGGGTTACGTCACCGATGGGATTCCCGATGGAACCCCGGAAGAGAATCTCTCGGCTGCGGAGTCTGTGACCCGCACTATCAAGCTGGATGATGGAGTTATCTCCTTCCGTGTCCGGTCTGGTAAGGGCGCGAAGCCTGCGAAGATTCCGGCTGGTGACTTCGCGGAGACTGTCAAGCTGCTTCGCTCGACTGTCGCAGCGGTTCAGGCTGCGGGTGAGGGTCTTACTCCCTCGGCTGACAGCGACGAGTAGACACTCGTACACCCGCTGGCACACCGGGTAAAGTGTGCCATATTCTATCCTCCGGGGGAGCACGACTTTTCGTGCTCCCCCTTTTTTGTGTTCACGCGCATGAATTTATTATCTGTCACATTTGTAAAATTTTTGTCAACTTTAATGAATGGCGATTCAGAAAATTTATGGGCAAAAGATTGACATGCCCGTGTGCAAAAACTTGACATCTTTATGGGCAAAAACTTGACTCTTTACTATTGATAATGATTATCAATTAGATGAATAAGTATATTACATATACTATGTAATAGTAATCTAAAAACAGGGGCAAAAAAATAACTTGCAATTTTTGTCCCAAGTAAAATTGCAAAATTATTATCTGTTTATTAATTTAATCTTTATTGATTTAAGATAATTTAATAAAGCCCGCCTCAATTTTGTTGCAGGCCGTTGGATATAGGTTATAAGGATGCGAGGGGAGCGACGATCGCCAGCCCCTCACCCTATAAGAAAAGGAAAAGACCAAATGTCCAAGACTCCTAATGACCTGTCACCCGTTGAGGCTATGGCCCTTGCTCAAGCTCTGCGTATTGCAGACTGTAATGACGTTTCTGCTTTGCCAGAACAGACTACTGTTCCGGTTGACTTTACCGTTCATATCAAGGGCGATGTTACCCGTGGCGTGGGTACACCGCGTCGTGCGACTAACCGCGCACGCACGTCCGCAAGCATGATTATGCTACTTGTGGCGTCCGGTGTTACTCGCAACCATTCTCCACGTCAGATTATTGAGAAGTGGTCCGAGATTGGATCGCTTGATAAGGCGGCTTTTAGCCTGCTTTACGATGGTCTTTCGGCTGAAGAACAGGCTCTTTACAACGAATGTATCTCCCTCTTTGAGTCGGAGATTGTTGGAAAGCTTCCTCTCATCCCTGTAAAGGGTGGAGTGAAGTTCAAGGGTAATCTTACAAAGGAATAAAGTAACCGGGGGCTGGTCACAATCGGGCCAGCCCCTTCGGGCAAAAGGTTGGCAAAATTTATTGCTACGGGTTTGATATAGGTTATAGGGTAGTGTCAGGAGGTTCACAATGAAGCTAAAGGAAGCAAAGGCCATTACTGGTCATAAGAGCGGTCTGGGTAAGCCGAGTAAGATGCCCGGTTACTCTACGTCTATTTCGGCTAGTCGTTGCAAGGTAGGCTCCAAGCTGGCAAAGGTTCCCGGTTCGGTTTGCTCCAAGTGTTATGCTTTTCGGAATAACTATAACTATCCCGGTGTAAAGGCTGCACACGAGGCTCGTTATCAGGCTCTTTCCCACCCACAGTGGGTGGAAGCTATGACCCTGCTTATCGGTCACTATACCGATAAGAATGACCCTTACTTTCGGGTTCACGATTCTGGTGACTTGCAGGATAGACACCATCTTATGTTGTGGGTTCAGGTAGCCCGTAACTTGCCCTGGGTTATGTTCTGGGTTCCCACCAAAGAAACAAAACTTGTAAAGCAAGTTATGTCCGAGATTCAGGACTGGCCAGAAAACCTGACTATTCGCCTGTCTGCTCCTATGATTGAGCAGGAGCCTCCCGCTTCTATGGCCGGGTATCTTACCTCGACTGTTCAGGCTGGGGTTGGCGAAGAATGTCGCGCTTACACCCGAGGTAACAAGTGTGGTCCGTGCCGTGCTTGTTGGGACCAGTCAGTTTCTAACGTCGATTATCACGCACAGTAAGGAGGAATAATGTCTGGCTTTATTACCCACAATCAGGATGACAGTATCAATATCAATGGCACCCACTTGCAGGGTTATGTTGATACAAGTTACCAGCGGCTTGTTTCACTTTTCGGAGAACCCCATTGTGGCGACGGTTATAAGATTGACGCAGAATGGGAGATTCTGTTTGACGATGGACTTGTAGCTACCATTTATAACTATAAGAATGGGAAGAACTATTGTGGCTCTATGGGTCTGGAGCTAGACGAGATTAGTGATTGGCATATTGGTGGTTATGATAAGGCGGTAGTAGAGCGTGTAAAGGCGATTCTGTCCGAACCTTGGCCTATCCATGATGATATTCGGATTGCCGCTGCTTTGAGTTAGTAATCTTTTTGCCCGGAGGGCTACAATGTCTTATACCGCTATCGTTGCTCGCACAGATAACTCTTCTCTCTTTGAGTCTTTTCAATTTGAAAGCTCGCATGATAGGAGTGAGGCTTTTGATGAAGCTTGCGATCTTCTGGAAGATCAATATGGTTTAGATGGTTTCTATAAGATTGTGGCTATTATTCCGGGCTATCATACAGCTTGGTCAAAGTAAGGTGGGCCGCCGTCGTCGGAAGCCTCGGACTGTAGTTATAACAGACCATGCGTCTGAAAGAATGGAGGAGCGCTTAGGTGTTCTTGGTATTCAACAGCAGCATGTTGCCAAAATTGCCTGGTCAATTGGCACTCAAAATAAAGGGTTTCAGCACAATAAGCTATACCTGAATCATAATTGGGTTTTTAAGTTAGCTGGGCCTAATCACGTTAAGCTAGTTACCGTAATCCCAAGTAAAAAGAAGAAGAGAAAGAAATAATCTAAAGCCACATTTTGTGGCTTTTATTTTTGTTGTAAATCTTTTGCCCGGTTGTAGTATAATTTAAATGATAATGGTTTTCATTATCATTTAACACAACACACAACACACAGGAGAATAAAATGGGAATGAACCCTTATGAGTTAAGATTTAACCTTTTGCGCGATGCGCAGAATATGCTTTACCAAAACTGGCATTCTAGATTCCAAGTAGAGGAAAGAGTGGCCACAGCAGAGGGTAGACCAATAAAGTGTCCTGCCCCACCAACAGCAGATGAAATAAAGGCTCTGGCAAAGAACCTTTATGAATTTGTTCAGGATCAATCATAGTCGGGCAAAAAGTTTACATGCAGTAAACAAAAAGGCTAGAGAGTGGAAGCTCTCTAGCCTTAGTGCAGGAGGTAAGCAGCCTTTATTTATCGAGTTGGCTGCCAGCACTCGTAACGGCTTCCACCGTTCCCCGCAGAAGCTCTACAGTTTCAGAGAGCATATCTGCCGGAATCTTAGCGGGTTTAGAACCCTTCCCATCCCGAACTCGGAAGGAGATAACACCATCGGTCTGACTGATGGTGCGCTGCACCATTTCAGCCGCCGTGTAAGTGCGCGACTCTTCCTCCGGGATACCGGACTCAACAATAGCTTCCAGAGCGGAAACGTAATCTGCAAACTGTGCCACAGGCATGGTTTGTGCTCCGCTTCCCTTGCCACGGTTAGTGGCGAAAGAAACCATAGCAACCCCGTCGTCGGAAAGCGAGACTGACATAGTCTGCTTGATAACGGTAATGGGGCTCTCATCGTGGGAATCAGCAAAGATATTTGCCATTTTCTTTTTTTCCTCCGAGGGGCCATTCCCTCACACTCCCCTATAACCTATATCAAACCGCTTGCAACAAAACTGGACCCCGGACCCGCCGGGGCAAAAAGATAACAAGCCCGACTAAAAAGTTTATTTATTTTGTTGCACCGCATTGGATATGGGTTATAGGGTGGTGTGAGGGGATAGATACCCCGACAAAGCAGGAGGAATATCATGGTAAAGGTGGTTTATGGTGCCGATAGTTACTACTTTCAGGATGGTAACTGGTATGGTTTGAGCCGGGGAAGAACCCGCACTGACAAGTCCAGTGTTTACCCCGGAAACAATACTAGGGCACCGCTCTGTGTCTTTCCAGACCTTCGTAAGACCGCTTTGAGTCAGGGTGTTGACCCGGCTTTGCTCGCTCGTCCCAAGCCGGATGATTTGGAAGATGAGATTACGGAAGAAAAGCCAAAGTCTCGCAAGTCTCGTCGTGCAAAGAAGAAGAACTCTATCTCTATCTTTTAGGAGGTTACAATGAAGATTCCCCGTTCCATGAGTCGCGAAGAAGCTGACGCCGCTGTGCAGGCTTTCCTTGACAATGGAGGCGAGATTATTCGTCTCCGAGAAGCCACAAAGAAGGACCAAGCAAAGGCTAGTCGTATGGCTTATCATCAGGATAAGGCTTTGCGCGGAGATGAGCGCAGTATTCAGTTTCTAGAAAAGGAAAAGAAGCGCGAAGCTAGTTTCATTTTCTCGCGGACTGAACGCGAGCGTGAAGGCTAAACTATACATACTCGCACCTTCACGGGTGCGAGTATTACACAGGAGGTATTATGCCTAATTGGTGTTCTAATAATCTTCATGTTTCTGGCCCTCCAGAGCGTGTTGCAGAGTTTGTTCGTAAGGCCAATGGTCCCGAAGCTACTTATAACGAGTTTCGTGGTCAAAACTGGGAAACCTTTGACGACATTAGAATTGCGGCTATTGCAACTACTCTTCCAGAGCCGGGAGAAGTTTCTGAACTTTCTTTTCATGCTCTTCATCCGGTTCCAGACCTCATTAGAAAGCTCGGATTTGATGATAGAGTGGCGGAGCGTACAGCGGAAGCTATTGGTGTTGAGTTTCCCGGTGTTGGCGGTTATAAGTGGCAGGTTGATAACTGGGGAACAAAGTGGGGAGCTTGTCATGTAGACTGTGATACTGGCGATGGTTGGGCTGTCTATAACTTTGATACTGCTTGGTCGCCACCGATTGCTTTTTACGAGCATATCACAGCGGAGTGGCCGGACCTTACCTTTGATGCCTCATGGCGAGAAGAGGGCATGGCTTTTGAGGGAGAAGCCCAGTATCATCAGGGTGATACTATCTTTTTTCAAGAAGATGAGATTGAGTATACTGAAGAGGAGGAAGAATGAGCGAAGATAATTTTGAAGAGTTTATTCTAAAAAAGATTGAGGAAGAGCCTGACTTGGCTGAACAAAATAGGGCTCTCCTAGGAATGTATAAAAAGGGACTTATTCAAGTTTCTTATAATGAAGAAATTCAGGATTACGATATTCAGATTAGCACTATGGGTAAGGATTGGTATTACTGTAGTGTAGCAGAGTCATTCACTCCTGCCGAAGCATAAACACACGCGCACATGAGGTATAAAATGGGAAATATGATTGAATCTCTTTTGGACCATGCAGAATTTCAGGCAGCCGCTCGTGAAACTTTTTTGCCCGACGATACAGGGGTATGCTACTTCTACCATCGAAGCAAGCGATACAATGTAACGGTTGCTTATCGTCGGCGGCATGACAATACTGTAGCTTATGGAGCCGCCTTTTGTCGGCCAGAAGATCGGTTTGTAAAGCGGCAAGGCCGGAGGATTGCAATCGGACGCATGGATACTTATGATCATATTCTGACTAATCCCGGTGGCTCTCGCTGGGAGGTTCATGAGGCTATCTTGGACGCGCTTACACGCTTGGACTTGGTTCCTTACGCTCCAGAAAACTTCAGACCATAAAAAGTTGCAACCTATTGGATATAGGTTATAGGGTTTTGTGGACAGGCCGCCGCTGGGTGGTTAGGATGGTTTTATACGCGCCCCTAGCTCAATAGGATAGAGCATCGGACTTCTAATCCGAAGGTTACAGGTTCGATTCCTGTGGGGCGTGCCATTTTACTTGGAGCAACAATGTCAGAGAAAGAAAAAGATTGGGTATATAAGTACGTGCCCGTGGATATGCAAGATAAGGGCGCGTATGATGAAGGTTACTACTACGATTACTGCCAACATTGTCGCGAACGCACAGAGCATGAAAACGAAGTGTGCTGTGCCTGTGATAACTAACAACTAAAACCTTTGGTGTTCCAATGAAGATCTTTTCTGATGCAGCTATGCCAAACATTTCCAAGATGTTTGTGGAGCTAAATGCAGAACATTTCAACTCGGAAATTCCGAGCATCCCTGTTATTTGGAACTCCAGAATGACGACAACGGCAGGTTACTGTCGTTACAAGAGAGAGTTTGACGGCAATAAAACTCCGACCCGAATTGACTTGAGTCTAAAGCTGTTTAGGTCAAATGACTTTCCAGAAGAAGAGATTCGGGAAACTCTTATTCATGAAATGGTCCACGCTTACTTGATTCATAAGTATAATGAGTCTGGGCATGGCGGGCGGTTTCAGACGATGATGACTGAAATTACTGGTGTTCGCAAGAATCATCGTTGTCACAGCTATGACACAAGCGGTGTTAAGCGGGCGGCCAAGTGGGCGGTTACATGCGTCAAGTGTGGATACTCGTACCCATACAAGCGCAAGCCAAAGTATGGCGTATACACTCACAGAAAATGTGGTGGCAGCATGACTGTCTCTCGCGTAGATAGTCCCACAGAGGAAGCGAGCGGTATCAAGATTTTCTAAAGTTTTTGCCCGGAGGTGGATTGTGGTAAAGAATCCCTATATAATGGGTGCCCTACTAAATATTGGGTTATCTTTTGTTCAGAGCTTATATGTTCGCGGATCTTCTGATGCTGCGGTAATAAGTGAATTTACTTCTACCTCGCCCCTTTGGATGATTTGCTTGTTTTGGGGAATAGTTATTTTTATTATTCCCGTGGTAGAGGAGTTGGTTTTTAGAGGTTTGCTCTGGAAGATTGCAGCCTTCATATTCTCTCCCTTATTTACAGGAATTTCTGTAGCGGTAGTCTTTTCCTTATTGCATTCGGTTGATGCGGCAGTTTTTCTGCTTCCATTTGCTCTTTACCTTTCTTGGCTGAGGCATACTGAAAATTCTATCAAGCCCGGCATAAAGGCTCATATTACCTTTAACTTTACCGGAGCCTTGTTTCCTTACTTAATCTCTATTTTTCCACTTTAGGGGGCACACATGGGCGCGCATGATTATACAGTTACTTACCGGTTTTACGATAAGTCCAAAGTTAAAAGCTCCTGGGAAAGCCTGTACGAAGAAGATGCTTATGATTCTGGCTCTGGCGCTTATGCTGGAAACGCCACAACTATGGGCAAGAATCCACAATTCTATGATAAAGCCTTTGATTCTGAATCCGAAGCCTACCAGTGGGTGATGGATAATCATAGCAAGTGGGGTCAGCCAATCGCGTGCTCTTTTTATCTTCCTAAGGAAACTTCTGCCGCAAAGCAAAAGCGAATTGATAAAGCCAAGGAAAAGCTGAATGCCGCCAAGCGAAAGAAGCTCGATTGGATGAATGCAGAGATTGATTCATTTGCCTCTCGTAAGTCTGCTTTTATTGGCTGTAAGTGTTGTGGCTCAAAGTTAAGCAGGGATTGGATGAGTAAGGGGTGGACTAAGGGCCGACAAAGTAATTACTATTGGGGTTTCCCCACAATGCCTACTTGCCCCATTTGCAAGGAGTCTCTTCTTTCTGAAACTGCAAAGACCCGTTTGGAAAAACTTAATCAAAAGGTGCTGGAGGCAGAGTCTGCTTTGAGGAGAGCAGAAGCTCCAGAGCCGTCAAAGAAGTTAGGCTGGGTTGTTGGCGGCTGGGCTGCTAGTTAGGAGATAAGTTATGAGTGATTCAGAAAAAATTGGTGTAGTGGCAGCGCTTATTAGCTCTTTTGGGCTATCACTATTCTTTTTGATTGGATGGGAGTATGAATCATTTGTGCTCTTCTTTAAGGGCGCGTTGATGTGCCTTGGGATTGTGGATGTAATTCTTTTTGGCTGGCTGGGTACTTATATTGTTCTTAGCCGCATGTTTGGCAAGCAGACAAAGTTTTATATTGAACTTTAGGAGTTATTATGCGCATTACAATTGAATTAGAATTCATTGAGAAGTATGATCCAGAAGAACTTGAAGAACTTATTGTAGCTTACATTCAGGAGCTTGTTGCCGATGGGTCTTTGTCTTATACCGTTCATGCGGAAGACGATTAGCTTTTACTAATATCAAATTGTATTTAGAGGTGCTTATGCGTGCAGAGGTAGCTAAAAAGGAAGATCAATTGGTTGTTGGCAAGTGTCCATCTTGCACAAATCTTTGGAGGCTTGTTGCCGAGTCTGGCACTTCCGAAGCTGATTGCCCGCAGTGTTATGTCACCATTGAGGTTAGGCCTTATGGGGATAGCTTTCTTTTTGTGCAAAAGCAAGCATGGGATCCTAACTACAAGCCGACTCCTAAGGCTTTGCGAGAAGATGATTATGAGGGATACTAAGATGAAAAGAATTCCAAAGAAAATTTTGATTGCATTGAAGGGGTCAGAGTCTCCAAATATTTCTGCTGAAGCCAAATTTCATTACGCCGGTATGGTTGCAGCATTTGAGCATACTTTTAATCCAACTACCCATATGGCTTCATTCGTCAATGGGTGGAGTGAAATGACTTCAGAGTTGACTAAAGAAGAAAAAGATGATTAGAATTACTTGGTCTTTCAAGGATAATTCTGAAGTCTGTGGTCATGGAGAATGGTTTGATGAATCAGAAGAGCCAATGTTACTTGAATGGATAAAGCTATTAAACGATCTTCATCCGGCTGTTGAGCATCGAATTGAAGCCCTGCCTCCCGAATAACCCCCGGGCAAAAAGATGACAGGCAGAGTAATCGGGTTTATAAAAATGTTGCACCGCACTGGATATAGGTTATAGGGTAGTGTGAGGAGGCCGGGACGATGAAAATGCCGAGCGGAGTTGTCGAGCTTGCTATCTGTCAGGCCCGTAAGTCTCCGATGCTTTACCGTCATGGTGCGGTCCTATGGAAAGACGGAAAAATTCTTCAAACAGGTTATAACTTTCCTGTAGTAATGCCCAAGAGAGATGCAAAACAATTTTCTATCCATGCAGAAAGAGATTGCCTCAAAGGATTGAGGTCAGACCAAATTTACGGAGCGTCACTTCTTTCTGTAAGAATTACAATGAAGCAAGAAAATCTAGCTTCTTCCAAGCCATGTAAGGGCTGCATGGCTCTGCTGCGAAGAAAGAAAGTAAACAAAGTCTATTGGTTCGATTCAGATGGTACACTCCATAGGCTTTATCTGGGTAGATAAAAATATAAAAAAAGAAGTTGACAAATTTCGCCGCAGGGTTAGGTTGTATGGGTCGCCGGGACTCGCGCTTAGCACTTACACTCACAAGGGGTAATAAAATGGTAGCTAAAGTTCGCTCTTTCTTTTCCACTCTTACGGAAAATCCCTTTAAGCCTTTTACCCTTGCCTGTGATATCGCAGTATGGATTATGGCAATTGGGGCCGGAATCTGGGTTGTCAAAAACGTGGCCGTGTTTATGTTGCATGTAAATGGATTCATTTAATTATTGAGTTAATGGGGAGATAGCTCAATCTGGTTAGAGCAGGACGCTCATAACGTCAAGGTTCTGGGTTCAAATCCCAGTCTCCCTACCATCTTGGGTGCTAACAGCAATTCTTTACTTACCATGAAATTAAAGTAAAATGCACCCAGTTTTGTTCTTTCTTAAAGGGTAGTTGCAGCAATCTTCTTAAATGAAGCAGATACGCTATAGGGCGGATCAAGCCAGTCGGGAAGGCACACTGGTTAATAAACGGTGTCTAAAAGCTACCCTGTTTTTCTTTCAGCAGTCGGTGTTTAAAAACCCACACCGTGTATAACCCGGCTAGCATACCCGGGGCTGAGCGTATGCTTAATTTATCTAGGATGCTAACAGCAGCACCTTACTTAAACATTAACAAAGTAAAATGCATCCAGAAGGAGAAATTATGAACCCGATTGTCCGGTCTATGACCAACGCCTCTTCCACCCTCAATGGTGGTGCTACCCTCGCCTCTTCCAGCGATCCGGTTGTTGATCTGTTCTTCCAGATTGGCGCCATGCGTGGATGGGAAAATGACATGATTGTAAGCGCGTTTGAGCGTGCGTTTGAGCACAATCCAGAGCGTGCTCTAAAGGTTCTTTTTTGGGCGCGGGATATTCGCCAAGGCTCTGGTGAGCGCAATACTTTCCGTGTTGTCTGCTCCCATCTTGCCGCGAATTACCCCATTGTTATGGGTCGGCTCATTCATCTTATCCCCGAGTACGGTCGCTGGGATGATCTTCTTCTCTTTATCAATGGCGGCCAGTTCCCGGCTCCTTGTGAGGATATTGCCCTCTTTGTAATTGGCGATGCTCTCCGTTGTGGGGACGCTCTCTGCGCCAAGTGGATGCCCCGCGAAAAGTCCTCTAAGGGTGCGATTGCGCGCAAGATTCGCAAGAGCATGGATCTTTCTCCGAAGGCTTACCGCAAGCTGCTTAGCTCTCTTACGAAGGTTGTTGAGAGCCAGATGTGTTCCGGTGATTGGGATAATATTGAATACGGACACGTACCCTCGCAGGCTATGAACATTTACAAGGGGGCCTTTAAGCGTCACTCCGAGACTCGTTGGGCGGAGTATGAGAAGGGCCTTAAGACTGGAGAAGAGAAGGTTAATGCTGGTGCCATTTACCCGCATGAGATTATCGGAAGTTATATTTCCGAATACGATCAGGGTCAGATTCCACCTGTTTCCGAGGCACAATGGGATGCTCTGCCTAACTGGCTGATGAATAATCCTTACCGGATTCTGCCTGTTGTGGATACCTCTGGGTCTATGTACTCTGACTACAACTCAACTGTCTCTCCGATTCAGGTATCTGTTGCTCTCGGCCTTTACATTGCAGAGCGCAACAATGGTCCTTTTAAGAATCATTTTGTTACCTTCTCGGAAAAGCCCACCATGCAGTCTGTGACTGGAGCCACGCTCTCCGAGCGCGTGCATTCTGTGTCGAAGGCTGAATGGGGCATGAATACGGATCTTTACCGTACCTTTGACGCCATTCTCACTCACGCAAAGCGCAGCGGTGCTTCGCAGGATGATATGCCTAACGTGGTTCTTATCCTTTCGGATATGGAATTCGATCATGGTATCTCTGTAAATGAAACTGCTATGGAGCAGGTCCGAGAGCTTTACTCTAAGGCTGGATACGAGATTCCCAAGGTTGTTTTCTGGAATCTTAATGCTCGCCTTGGCAATGTTCCGGTTGGCTATCGCGAGGATGGAACCGCGCTTGTGTCTGGTTTCTCTCCGGCTATCATGAAGTCCCTACTCACCGGTGAGGACTTTTCTCCCGAGGGAATTATGATGCATACTATCGGCTCCGAGCGTTACGCCGCCATCGTCTGATGTATAAGGTGTAATAAAAATATTGCGCCCGATTGGATATAGGTTATAGGGTATTGTAGGAGGTAGGATGCCGGATAACGCAAGAGAGTATATCATTACTTTGATTGTACCGTGCTTGGCTAGTCTTGCGATTGGATTTGCCGGGGGTGCTTTGGGAACTGCCTTGGAGGTAAATTCGAGGTGGACTTCCAAGGCAGAAAAAGATTGTTATCCTTTTGCCCTTGCTTATGCTAGTGCAAGAGACTTTGATAAAGTCTGTGCGGGACCTTAGCTCAGTTGGTAGAGCACCGGCCTTTTAAGCCGAGGGTCCAGGGTTCGAGCCCCTGAGGTCCCACCATCTTTGAAAGTTGTGAGCACTTGAGGCATAGACGAGATAGGAGTAAGAGATTAATCCCAATTACCAACTGGGATACGACTTCTTGATTGATTTTGTGACCAAGTATAGTGCTCTGGAGTTGCCGGCCCCATAGGTCTGTGGTGGATCAGCCGGTACCCTTTACCCGTGCAAAAAGAACATGCATATGGTAAGATATAAGCAGGAGGAAGGAATGAATCAGGTCGAACTATTCGAGGTCGGTGATACCCGATATCGGCTGGAACCGGAAGATGACCATGACGGTTGGGTTCTATCTTTTTGGATTCCACACGAAAATCGGACCCACTACTGGAAGAAAGAAGCACACTTGATTGAAGAAGGTGGATACTGGCGAGCGATAGCTCACGGTCCTTATGGATTTCTTCGAAATGTTCACCTAAAAGCAATACAATCTTCGGGCCTCTAGCTCATTTGGTTAGAGCACCTGACGTCCCACCATTTTAAAAGTTACTCATATTTGAATAACCGCTGGCACACCGGTTAAAGTATGCTAAACCTCACTCAAGCGTACCTATCTCTATTAGCAAACTGGCTGGAGATTAATTACCTTCTGCAAGGTTCGAATCCTCGCTGTGAAAAAGATAGGTTGAGGCTATATTATAATAAACTAACAATATAGAAAAGCGCATGCTCACCACCAACATAGGGTCCGAGCGGAGTTGGAAGTCCCACGTTCTAGATAGTCAGTATAGCTTCCTATTAAGTCTAGACTCACCCGTGAGCGGGAAAAATAGCTAATGATGTTGGAAACCCGGAAACTGCGGGGACACAGATAGAAAGGTCGGTATCCTATAAACGTACTAGTCGGACCTTTTATCGCCGTCAAGCAGAGGTCTTGGAACTGTAATGGTCATGCCAGTCGAGAGTGGCACACATGCTCACCACCAACATAGGGTCCGAGAAAGATAGCATCTCAGTGGTAAACTAAGAGGCGCTGCTGCGAAATGCCTCAAGAGCTATCCGGTAACACCCGTGAGCGGGTCGCGCTAATGATGTTGGAATATCTTGTTGTCAAAATTTTTTATGGCCTGCCTTGATTAAAGCATTGTTTAGCGGCAATGTGATATACCGTAAGGATATCCGATCATTAACTCATAGTGAAGCAGGACAGCAAGAGCCGCTGGCACACCGGTTAAAGTGTGCCAACCCTTTTCATTCTGTAGACACCATCACTTGACAGGGTTAAAGGTTCCCGCTAAATGGAAGGTCGCTGAATCATTTTGCGCTGATTCAGATTGGATGCAAGATCCAAGCAGAATATTTTTGCCCCTTAGCTCAGCTGGTTAGAGCATCTGACTGTTAATCAGAGTGTCCTCGGTTCGAGTCCGAGAGGGGCAGCCATTTAAGATAAGAGTAAGTGCTCGCATCGTCTAACGGTTAGGACTCTGGTTTTTCATACCAGCAATCGGGGTTCGATTCCCCGTGCGAGTACCAAAGAGTTAAAATAAGCTGAACGGGTCCAATTGGAGTAGCCGACGTACATGGCCGTATCTCAATTCCTTAGTCCTCGAAGAAAAGGCGGTAGGCTTATTATCTTTAGCTGGAGCAAGCAGTATTGTTTGCTGGGTATTTCAAATAGATTAAGCAGGAGTTCCAATGTATCTTGTAGATATTTATGATTCAGAGAACCGTTGTGCCGCAGGACCAGATTGGTTTACCGATGCAGCTGAAGGCCCAACACTCCAGCAAGCTCTGGAGGAAGCAAAGAATTGGATTGAGGAATCCGAAGAACCCGAACGCTATCAAGTAATGTATCGAATTGTGGGTTGCCTTTAACAATGAATAACAACGATCCAGACTTTTGGAATTCTCTTCTAAAGGGTCTGGCAATGACCGAAGAAGATGCGCGCCTCCTATGGCGCGTATTCTTTTTTGCTGCCGGAGCCTTTTTCTTTTTCGCCCTAGCGAATTACTACTAATAATCAATAGGAATACTCTATTGAGAGGAATAATGTCTAAAGAAGAAAAACTTATGTACCACCTTGGAATTGTTTCCACCGGACTTCAACGAGGCGATATGCCAGATTACCTAACCATTGCTCTTCAATGGTATGAGCATTACGAGTCCTCCCCGAACAATCATTCCATCAATAATTATCATCATTATATTCGGCTTGCAGAAGAGTTTGGTTTCTGCATTAGAACTGATGATCATACGATCCCCTAGCGGGGCAAAAACTTTACATCTGGATTAGAAAAACCCCTCTCAGCGGATTACTGAGAGGGGTCTTCCCGTTGTGATGGTCCTATGATTGATTAGCTATCGTCAGACTCATCAGCGTCGTCAGAAGCAGCGGGAGCAACAGAGGCTCCAGCCGCCTGAACGGCACCAACAGTACCCGAGAGAAGCTCGATAACTTCCGCAAAAACATCCGCCGGAATACGAGCGGGCTTAGCACCCTTACCGGAACGAACACGGAAGCTAACCACCCCATCCTCACAGGAGATGGTAGAACGAATCGTATCGGTCACAGAAGGCTCGGAAGCCACCGACTCAAAGCCGGACTCAACGTAACCTTGCAGACACTCTACAGCCTCTGCAAACTGGGCAACAGGAATAACCTGAGCGCCAGTTCCCTTACCACGATTCGTAGCAAAAGAAACAACGGGAGTTCCACTTTCGTCAAGAGAGACAGACATAGTGGAGCGAACAACCTGAATCGGAGACTCAGTATTATCGGACTGGAAAATCGCAGTAGACATTTTTATTTTTTTCCTTTGAAATGCAGGACCATCCCACACTCCCCTATAACCCATATCCAATTGGCTGCAATAAATTTAATTTATCTATTAGATCTAATTGTAATAACCCATTGCTTAGCCGCCAGAATTGGAGAATCTTTTCGAGGACTCCGGAGTCAAAAAAATTCCTTTAATTCTGCCCGCCGGGGCAAAAACTTTACATCGGTTTATAATAACCCATTAAACCATCGCAAAAATCGCAGATTGCTAGGGCTGCCATTTTGAATTTTTATAATTCTTTTGATTCCGACACCCGGGGCAAAAACTTAACACCGGTCTACTTAACGGCCTTAAGAGCAATCCATACCGCTTCGTCAGTTGGAATAGAAATAACTTCTTTTAACTCATCCTTTGGGATCCATAACCAATCGGTATGTTCGGAATCTAAAATGATTTCGGGGGCTTCACATTTTGCCCAGAAGAAATGAAAGAATTTATCTCGGGAATAAATTTGAGTTAAGGGATTTAAATCTTCTTTAGATATAACAACAGAAGTTTCTTCTCTTAATTCTCTAATGGCGGTTTCCCAATCTTCTTCTCCTTCTTCTGCTCTGCCTCCCGGCAATCCCCACTGGGAAGGAAAAGAAGAATGAGAAGATCTTTTAAGAGTTAAGCCGCGTCCCTTATTGTCGATTAAGATTACCAATGAAGCATAATGCATTATAATTTCTCCTGCAGGGCAAAAAGTTGACAAGCCCAATATACTACCTATTTATTTCGAGCTAATTAGTACAAATTAAAAAATGTTGCAACCCATTGGATATAGGTTATACCGAACCGAGGGGGCGGTTAGATGTCACTCTAATGGCTCTTAACAACCTTATCAATTTAATCTTAATAATGGAATAATAATTTTTTAATTTAAAAAGTTAAGTTGAATCAATTACATCCGGTTATGTAGTAATATATCAGATAAAGAAGGGAGAGCAAATTATGTCAAGTGAAAATTCTAATCGACTATTCTATGTTACAAGGCGTTCAGAGAAGTTATTTTCTCTATATTCAGTGAGCACAGATCATCTTATTCTATCCGAGGTATCCAAAGAGGTTATCTCGGATTTCTTGTTTTTAAATGAACCAACACACCCAGCTCTTTCAGATGAGTGGGTTTCTCAAAAGCTTAATGGTAATCTTTCTTCATCAGCGCCTATCAGCAACTATTCTTATGACTCTTATTATTCTTACTCTCTTTCTGACGAAGAGTTAGACGAGATCGCTAATAGCCTAACTTTTACTTATCCAAGATTTATTCCAAGCACAGTCTGCGAAGAGCCAGATTTATCTAACTGTATTGGAGATAAAACTTTCTTTGGTGGTTTTTCCTTAAATGATGATTCAGATAAACAGTTGTCGTTTGATTTTATTGATGAGGCTACTCTAAAGGTAGAAAAGATTCTGGGGGATTTTCTGGATAACCCCGACAATCTAATTAAAGCACACAAGGCTCAGGACATTCTAACTAACTCTTTAAACAAAGCAACCAATAGTCCGCCAGATCTATATGTAGTTAGAGGCAATAGCGATAAAGGAAAATCTCACATTCTAGAAGATGACGAATGGAAGTCATACAAGGAATGGAAATATTTAGACATAGATGATGACTGATCCCTTTTTATAGGGGTAAGCAGACCCTCTTTTTCTCAGGATTAAGAGGGTCTTTTTTTAGGAGCTATTTGGGGCCTTTTTTCTAGGAAAAAGAGGTCCCTTTTTTTGTGGAAATCATCGGGCCTAT
>Ga0255761_10001881_pt1 | contig 19470 bp, 12 predicted proteins | sample 071ome_29_FD_179961 | JGI IMG/M metagenome (GOLD analysis project Ga0255761, IMG submission 179961) | Coastal salt marsh microbial communities from the Groves Creek Marsh, Skidaway Island, Georgia - 071407BT metaG (version 2) | ecosystem: Environmental > Aquatic > Marine > Intertidal zone >... | reverse complement strand
TCTCGCGGGTCGTCAATCTCTTCCTCGTCCAAAGTCTGTCGCGAGCCAACATTCTCGCCCCATCTAATCAACATGGCAAGTCTTTCCTGTACGCCTTCATCCGCCGACTCGACGAGTTCTTTCGCACGATTGAACAGCTTTGCGTTAAAGGTGTTTGTACGTTGGCACACATCCATCGCTTGCATGACTGCGGTGAGCGAAGTATCTCTCGAAATGTCGTCAACCAGCGCGGTGGTGTCGACGAAAGATTCTAAACACCATACTGAATGCCCTTCACCATCAGAAGGGGTCAAGAAGAACGCGCGGTGGTCGCACACGCAAGCATCGATGTATCCGGCGCTAATTTTCTCGCTCCCCGGCTCTTTTAATGGATACCAACGAGAAATAGCCGGGGACGCCAAGTCAACGATCGCGATCGCTTTCTCTGTGATGGACAGCATGCACGGGCCGAAAGCATGTAACAGCCCAAACTCAAGCTTCTTTGAGAGCCGCGTCGACGCATCGGTCTGCATTTCCTTTCGCTCCCATCCTGGTGCGCTCGACGGTTGCACTGCTTCTGGCTTGATTGTTGCCATAATTTCAACGTCAGCCTCCGCCAACACGTTGCGCACCTTTGCTATCCACATCTTTCTTCCTGGACGCGCAATAACACCGTACTCTACAATCTTCGACATTGCAGCAGCGTCGTCGAGTATTTCATCATCGCTGTCGTCTTCGTCTTCGTCCAGACTCACTGTTGCAAATTTATGAAAGCAACTCCCGTACGCGCCTTCTCTTGCCTTACTACCTATCCGTGTTATGACCCCCGCATTGTCGCCCTCCACAATCATCAACTGCGCGCTAGATTGCGCGCTCATCACCACGTGACGATCGCTAGGGGACACGTTCAACTGATGTATCGCGCTATCCACCTCTGTAAACTCAGTTTTGTTTACGATTGCCGGCTTTGCGCCCACGCCGCCTGCCCCGTACCACTCGAGAAACGCCATGCACGACAGCTTTGTAATCACCCCTTGGTCGCTCCCGGCGTACACTGTCCCAGTGTGATTCGACCACGTCAACTCTGTGATCGGTCGTCCTTTATGCGACGTCAACAAACACGCCACGGTTTCGCCAAGTGTGCTCCTTCGCGTCTCCTCAGTCGTCAATCCAGTCATATGCACAACTCTCAGCGTCCCATCCGCGTATCCAAGCGCGCACAACCTCCCACACGGAGACACCCGCACGGCACTCACACTCTGCAGCGCAGATCTCGAGCTCCTCGTCGTCGAATTCGTCGTCGTCGTTCCAAACTTCGAGCGATGGTTGTCCTCCAACACCTCTGGAGACACCACGGTGATGAATCTCGCCTCGCGCTCGCGCGCCTCTATCTTCCGAGTCGCGCTCTCACCCGCACGCGACCGTGCAAAGACGTACGCCGACCCGGTGTTGGCACCGAGGACGATCCACGCTCGCGTCGCGTCGATGCACGTGAAACGAACGCGCGCCGAGCTCACTTTGCGCAAATCATTCGCCGATGCGATGCACGTCCAACGCACGGCGGCGTCCACGCTATTCATGGACGACGACGAGGTGGACGTCGATGTGTCACCACGATTCGCCGCACCGTCCGCCTCGGGCGACATGTCGCCTCGACGGCGTCATAGACTGAAGTTCGTGACGTTCAACAACTTGGATAATCGATTCGACTTTCGGATTACCACTGGCGAAATCGTCACAACGACGCGACTACTCGCACCTCGACGCGAAGGCGCGACGAGACGCGCGGCACGGATCAGTGCGATTGAATATTCCGAATCGAAACGCGCGTCTGTGGGTCGTCGACGACGGCGTCGATGGGAACGGTTCGTTACGAACTGTTTTTCAAGTCGCAGCACGAGCTGAAACTCGCGCTCGCGTCGACGCGCGCGCGGGCGCCGCTCGCGCGCGTCAACCTGCCGAATAAGGATAAATCGGACGATCTCATTGGATGGATCGACGCGTGCGCGGAGGCTGGATGCGAACCGGGGTTGGTGACGCCACACTTTTCGATGAAGAACAACTCAAGCAGAGACGCCGAAGCGACGGTTCGCGCACTCAAATCCTTTTCGGTAACGTGCGCGAACAAGGGTGTGAAGGAGATATTACTCGTTACCGGGAGTGGGAAAAGAAAGATGGATAGTCTGGAGGCGCTGCGGAGGTTGAAGATGGATCGGGGGTGGAAGAGGGAGACGATTGAGCGCGGGTTGAAATTCGGCGTTGCGTACAATCCATACTTTCAAGAAGCCGGCGAACTGGAGGAAGAGAACGATCGATTGGCGAAAAAACTCGGAACGGAGCTCGTTCGTTCGGTGTGGTTTCAGATAGGGAGCGAAGTCGACGCGTTGGACAGAGGTCTCGCGAGAGTGCGCGAAATGGCGCCGGATGATATTGAGTTGTTTTGCTCGGTGTGGATTCCGACAAAGCAGTTACTCGCGCGAATGAAATTCCGTCCTTGGAAGGGGGTTTTCCTGAGCGACGAGTATCTGAGCTCGGTGGAAAAGGCGGAAAAGATTACGCGAGAGCAAATACAGCTCTGTACCAAATACGGCGCGAACGTGCTCGTAGAGAGTCCGGTGACGAAGGATGCCGATTGGACGAGTGGCCAGCGATTGTTGTCGTCGTTTGAGACATTTGAGGAGCCGGTGTCCAAAAAAGTGAAAATTGACGAAAAGTCTTCAAGTCTTTAGTGTTTGTTGTAATTGAATGATTGTTTCTAATGAATTGTCTTCTATTCCTTCGACGATGCGTCAATGTTGAGAGAGCGCCAGCTCGAGACGAGGAGTTTTTGGACGCACTGTAGCGCCGATTTGCGCACCTCTTCGTCTTCGTGCGACATCAGACGCATGCTGTGTTCTTTCCCACCCAGATCGTTCGCTAAGAATCTTCCAGCCGGATAGTGCACAGCAAACTCCCCGATGTCGTGACAAGCCACCGCCAGAGTCCGAGGATCCATCACTTCGCTTCCATCGATGAGTTTGATCAACACTCGGAGAATTTGGCAATTGTTATCTGTGAGCTTGGTCGCGCACTCTCTCCAGAAACCTTCGTCCCGGTGCGCAGCGCTCCACTCCAAGCTCCCGCTCATGACTTCATCCTTATACCGCTGCCAGCTGCTCGCCTCTTTGCGTCTCGCGCGCAAATCTTCCTCGAGCTCTTCGAGCGTCGAGCGCAATTCTTCGTCCTCAAACCCGCGAAGTGACAGACTCTGCACAACTTTACGAAGCGACTCGTCCACGGCGGTAAAGTTATCGACAGATCCACCACCCTTTTCGCTTCGATCGGTAATGTTCTTCAGTGCTAATATGCTGACGCGGATGACCTTTTCCTTGCTCGCCGCGGCGGTGCACGCCATGAGCCCCTTGACTGTCATGCCTCCTCTTGAACACATCTCGCGCCTGCCTCGCGCGTTAAAGCTCAGCAACCAAAAGCACAGCGCAACTTCGTACATGACTTGCACGCTGTACTTGTCCGATCTCTGCAACACTGGCGTCAACAATTGAATCAAATTCTCGTTGATGGCCGTCTCTCTCGCCTCTGGAATTTCCAAAACCACCGAAAGCGCCGCTGAAATCGCTGGCACGACGTCCTCGCTCGCAGACCGCGTGGACGCATTTTGCAACTCCCTCTTACACCACAGCACGAGCGATTTAGTTGCCGCGCGCACGCTCATCGCCTCGTGTTCCGTCGGTGTTTTCGATCTCGCACGAATCATCGCGGCCAAAGCTTTAGACGACGCGTCCTTGATGAACCAAGAGCTCGCGTCGTCTGGCCGTTCCAGCGTCCGAGCCAGCGTAGCGTACGCGTCTCCGCCCAATATCGACGTCGACGACCCATCTCCTCTTCCGTAGTTCACAAACAACACCGCCCCATCGATCCTCTCCGCTCTCCGACGCCCTTCTCCATCTTCTTCATCGTCCCAAGTCTTTGGAAACATGACCACGCTCACCAACGCCAAGACGTGCTCCGTCGCGTCGATCGCTCCCACGTTCTGGAGCGTTCCCAACAGCGTCTCGCACACCGCATCGCCGTGGTGCAACAGCGTCGCTCGCATCGTTCGCGTCGCTTCTCTCGCCGTTCTCGCGTCCACGTCATCAAACGTTGACGACGACGACGTTGACGTTCCACCGTGTAATCTAAGCGACCTCGCGACGTCTGCAATCTTCATCAACCGCGCGACATCCTCCTCGTTCATCAACCGTCCACGAACGAATGAATCCCACGCCGGTTCGCGCGCGAGCGCGCGCTCGATCGACGTCGCCGTCGTCGCCGTCATGGATGGGTGGGTGGAGTCGCAAACTGAAGACTTGAAGACTTCAAATCGAACCACGCGACATGATTACGACGACGACATCGACTCCGATACCGACCCCGTATCGACCTCCGCGAGCGCGTTCAGCGACGGCGACTCCGACGACAATTCCCCGCGCGTTCGGTGACGCCAAGTTTTCCTTCTTCCGGAGCGATAAGAGCGAGCTCGCTCGAGTGAACTACTTGCTCGAGAGCGAGCAGGCGCACTCGCTCAAACTGGCGAGAGAGCGAAGGGAGATGGAAAAAGAGCGTGACGACGCGGTGGAGGCGCTGGACATGTACAAGAGACGGTTAAAAGAGGCGGAGAAGGATGTGTTCAAGTTGGAAAAGGCGCTCGAGGAGAAAACGGCGGGGGTTGAGACGGCGATGGCGATCGCGCGGAGGCAGATAAAAGCGACAGAGGAAGCGCGCGTCAAGGCGGAGGGTGAACGAGACGCGTTGCGAGCGAAATTGGATGAAATTAGGGAACAGTCGTAGGGGTGAGAGGCGGTGTGTCGTACTTTGTTGTAGTATCTCTTGTAGTAGCGATTATTTATAGCGTGTTGTTCAGTTGTTGCCGTGCGCAAGGAAAAGCAGCGTTGTACATTACAATGAATGAATTTTTTAACCTTCTCAACGTGGAGACGAGGCGCCGCCGCTGGAATCTGCGCGGGCGGGCATTAAAATGTCTTGTTGTCTAAGCGTGCCGACGATACATCCCTGCTCGTCGACGATGGCTATGAGTGAGGCTGAGTCTCGGACGCAGAGCATGGCGACGTCGCCGACAGTGGTATCCGAAACGGATAAGCGCTCGGGCGCCGTGCTCATCACCTGGCCCACGGTCGTATCCTGGGCGACGGAACCATCGGCGCGTCTAAAAGTACCCACTGGAATGCCGGTGTCATCGTCGATGACGACAGCGACAGAGTGTTCGGTGAGACGTTCGAGGGCGTCGGCGACGGATTCGTTTCTGCGAATAATGTCGCCGCGGCGCACGCAGTCGCCCATGTCTGGGAGCACCTTAACGACGGGTTCCGAAGGGGATACGCCGTTTTTGAAGAGCAGAGGCTCGACAACGCCGGCGTTCACGGCGTTCGCCCAACCACCGCGCGGTGGCGGGGCGGGAGAGGCGCCGATGCCTTGCTCATCGAACTCGTCGTAAGACCAAGCGCCGTCGAGTAAATCGAGCGCTTGGGTGACGCTCCACACGTCGGGTTTTTCCCATCTGCACAACGAACCGTTGTGATTGAGAATAATGTCATCGCCAATCACATCAAAGTCGTTCGCGCCCTCGTCTTCGTCCTCATCAATCGTGTCCTCCGCTCCGGCGAGTTCACATTGGAGAACCTCTTGCACGAAGAGCGCGACGAGCACTCCCGATGAGCGGTCACGGAAAACCTTCGCGGCAGCCTCTTCGTTCCCATTCTGAACTCTAAACACTGCGGCGCGCGCGCCCTCGACGTTACCTGCCGCGGTGCACGCTTCGGCTTCGTACATGTCGCACTCTGCGATGATATGACTCCCAGCGTGTTGCTTCTTGAGTTTCTCAGCCAGCCTTCTCACACCCTCTTCATCTCCATTTGTCGCCAAGTGTCGCATCGCGGTGTAAAAGACGCTCGGAGAGATGTACATCTTCCGAGTGTAACCGTATTCGAGCACCTTGAGCGCGTTATCAATGTCCCCGTGAGCCACAAACGTGTTCGCAAAAGCTCCGACAACGATGCCATCCTGGTTGATGTTTCTCTCTAAAAACGTTTCCCAGAGGCTGGAGATGTACTCAAGTCCACACTTGAATTCTCCTCCGGCAATGTCTCTCGCGGCGGCGGTCTCAGCGACGAGCAAAGTCGTGTAAGAGACTTCGTTCGGTCGTCTGTCGACATCCTTCTCTCGATCCATCCTCTTGAGGAGCGCCCTGCACCAATCCGGGCGACCCGCCTTGGCGCACGCCGACAAGGTGATGTTGTACGTCACCCTCGTCGGCTTGACCCCAGCCTTGTTCATCTCTGGAAGGACGTTGAGACACATCATCGCGTCTTTACTTCGCGCGCAAGCCTTGACGAGGGCGTTCCACAGGTACTCCTCCTCGTTAAAATTCTTCTGCCCCTGCACCCGTCCCTCCCAGTTCATGATGCGCTTCATAAATTTGCGAGTTCGTTTGACGTCTCCATTCGTCGCGCATGCATCCAAAGCGGCGAACAACATGCGCGTTGTCGCCGTGCGCTTCGGATGCCACTCCGTGCCCATGTCGTCTCGCTTCTTAAACGGCGGCACGTCCACTTTGTTCCACTTCCAAGAGCCCCTAAGGATAATGTTGCCGCGCTTCCCCACGCCAAACTTGCTGCTCTTTGGACCTCGACCCTTTTCCCATCTGCTCAAAAGCTCGAGTGCTTCGATGAGACGACCATCCCTCGCGAAACCGAGCATGAGAGTGCTGTACGCCGGCGCACCTGCGCCGCACTCATCGACGTCTTCAAGCTTCATCAACAGCTTGTATGCCAGCTCGAGCTCCTTGCACTTGACGCACGCGCCAATGACGGCGCCCACGGTAATCTTCCGACCGTTCGGCGTCGTCGGAATCTGCGACACAGCCAACAGGGTGAAAACATCATCTAATCTACGCGCATCACCCAACTCTTTAATCTTACTAGTGAGTCTCTTGCCGTAAAGCGGCTTGAATCTACGCGACTTTACGCTCTCATTCGACGGCGTCCACATTGCGAGCAACTCGGCATCCAACCTCTCGAAATCCGTCGATCCATCCCCACCTGATCTCGTCGCGCCGACGTCTTCATCATTCTCATCGAGATCCATCGTCGTCCCCGTCGACGTCAAGTGTTCCCACGCCGCCGCCGATGCCGACGACGAAGCAGAACCGCCGCCTCGTCCGACAAACCCGTCGGCGTCGCGCGTCCGACCCGCCGCCCGCATCGCCGCCTCGTCCCCTCTCGACCCACCGCTCGACCTCCAGAACCCATCCCGGTCCACATCTTCGTTCCCATCCCCAGCTAAATCCCCACCCCCACCCGCTCCCGCTTCAACGACGAACGCGAGCCTCCGTCTCGCATGACGACGAGCACGACAAACCGCGACGGCGTCTCCGCCCGCTCCGTCCCGCGACCCCCCTGTTCGCCGTCCCGGCGTCCCCGCGCGCGACGCCGTCCCGTGCCTCACCCTCCTCGGCGTCCCGCGACACGTCGGTGACGCCCGCATCCTCCGCCGGTCCCTTCTCCCCCGTCGTTTTCCTCTTCAAACCGTCGAGGATAAGAAGAGAAGACGCCCGAAACAAGATGATGATTCACGACCGACCGATGATTGTACCGCACCGGGAGTGAGTCGCGACGAGACGACGCGCGCGCGCGAGACACCCGGTACCGTGCGCGACGGCGCGGATGCACGCGGTACGGATGGATCTCTTACCCCCGCCGCTCGTCCGTCGTCGTCGTCGTCTGTCGAACTGGAACGTCACCCTTGCATCCACCCGTCGTCATCCATCCACACGTCGTCGTGGAGCGTTCGCGCCGCACGAGCGCCCCGTCGTGTTAATTGGTGGCGTTACCACCTACCCACATGGGTATTATTACGAGTCACGACTGTTCAAGTACCCCCGAGTGGGGTATTTAATTTACAAATTTACACACGTACACGGACCCGGTCGTCCCGGTCGAGTTTCTTGGAATTCCATCTAATTTTGACGGGTCGTGAACCATAAAAACCCCGTCCAGAGTGGGTGCTGAGTTTTTGTTTTTGTTTTTTGAATTCTTTTGTTTCTTCACCGGTCGGCGTCACACGGAGACTCGTCGGACGGACGACGGACGACGGGTTTTACGACGACGGACGATGGCGGACGCGGAGGACGACCTTCGATGGTGGGCGCGAATGATGCCCATCGCGGAGGGGAGTAAAGAGGCGAAACACGTCGACCGGGCGGCGTTGACGCGAGACGCATCGACCGGGGCGTTGCGAACGGTGCCGACGAGCGAAGCGGTGTTGAGAGAGGAACCGCCGCGTTTGCGGTTGAAGAGCTGCGTGTTCGGACGGTTGGTGATGAATAAGGATGGGACGGCGCGGGCGAAACAGCAGTCGGCGGACGTGGCGTTGGACGTGCCGAGCGGTGCGTGTTCGGATCGAATCATCAGTCTTTTCGTTCGTTTTTTTTTTGTTATTTGAAAAGGGCTGTTGATTTTGTTTTTGTTTTTTTGAATTCGGTTCTTCGTTCGAGTGACGGCGATCGTGGACGGTTGTCGAGTGTTTCGTGATCTCGACGAGTCGACTGACTTTGAGTGTACCACCGTTTCGTTTCATCGCGGGACAGTGAGCGCGAAACACGCGGTGATTACGTGCGAGGTGATCGACGCGGAACGAAACCCGCCAGAGCTCGAGATTAAAATCGTCGACTTGTCGAGAAACGGGGTTTGGCTCAACGGTGAGCGGTTGGTCAAGGATAGGTACTACCCGATGAATGATGGCGACGTGGTGACGCTGCCGTTTCACCTCGAGTATAGGTTTGAGTTGAACCCCGACGGGGTGTTGCCTCGCGCGACGCGCGTGCCGCCGGAAGACAACTCGACGCCTTTGCAGAAGAAGCGCGCGTCGCCGAACGGTGAGTCCATTCGTGAAGGGAGCGAATCGAAGCGTATTCGAGAGAGCGGTGGAGAGAGTGTACCGGTGCAGGACCAGCAAGCGTCGGCTGAGCTGACGCGAAAGAATGAACAACTCGAAGCGACGGTGGAGCAACTCACCAAGGAACTCGTCGAGGCCAAGGAGGAGGCGGCGAAGCAACGGGAGCAAGCCATGGCTGCGGAAGAACAAGCGAACAAAAACGTGTCGGAGGCTAACTCAAAGTTGGCGGAGACTGAAACCAAGGCTGCACGGGCGGCGGAGGAGCTTGAGCAAGCAAAGAATGCAGTGTCCGATCTCGAGTCCAAGCTCGAAGAGGCTGTGGTGGCGCGTCTCGAGGAAGTTTCAGGGCTCAAGAAACAGCTCGCCGAGACGACGGAGAAAATAGCAACCGTTTCCGCCCTCGAGGCATCGCTCGAACGCGCCAAGTCGTCGTTGGTGAGCAACTCTGAAGAGCTGCGTGGTGCCGCCGATTTGGCAAGGCAGTTGTACGAAAAGCTCAATTCATCACTCGTTTCAACTGAACAGGTCATCGATGATGCTAGAAAAGCTAGTGAAGCGCAGTTCGATGGCAAAGATGGTGAAGCTTACGACAGGGCCCAAGAAGACGAAGAGAATGTTCCTGAAGACGCCATGGAGGAGGACGCAGCCAAAGCCGAAGTGGATGTCGACGCCGCACCGGCGGAGGCTCAAGATGACGCCGAGAACGACGAAGCTACGGATGCCGAGGACGCTGCCGAAGCTACGGATGCCGAGGATGTCGACGAGGATGCTATCGAAGCGGACGAGACTGGCGAAAAGCCCACTCCTTCGCCGTTGCGTTCCATCGGTAACTCGCCGCGTTCCGAGCCGCATTCCCAACAGAAGCGCGCCGTGAGAGCGAGCGAGGACGTCATCCCCATGAACATTCTCGAATCGGAAAGTTAACGACGAACGACGTTCTAGCTGACGACCCACACACACTTTTAGCAGCGCACGCGCGCACACGTAACCGAGATCGTACTTTTTGATGGAATACCACACTGAAACACATGAAAAAGCAACTTGCTCTCGCCTGACTCCCCCAAAACTGGTCGCGCCCTTCGCCCGTTTGTCGCGGCACCATGTCTGCGTCGTGTGTCGTCATCGCAAGAGCGGTCGCATCTGCCGGCGTTGCTCGCTGTGGGGTCTCGTACCGCCCGCCGCCCGATGCGAAACGCGCGGCGCTCGCGTTGACGGTTGGAAGACGCAGTAGCCGCCACGACCGCAAGTTTACGCGCGTCGCCGCGGTCGCGCGCGGCGGTTCTTCCGACGTCGAGGTCGCCGTTCTCGGAGGTGGTGCGGCGGGCCTCACTGCAGCGTATTTTGCAGCGAAGGCAGGGGCGCGAGTCGTCGTCTTTGAGCGGACGACTGAGTGCGGGAAGAAGATTTTAATGTCCGGAGGCTCTCGGTGTAACGTGCTACCCGTCGCCGCGACGACGAACGATTTCGTGACGGAGAGCCCGATGCGCGGCTTGAAATCGGTGTTGGCATCGTGGAGCGTCGATAGGTGTCGCGCTTGGTTGGAGGATGACGTCGGCCTAGCGCTCGGAATCGAGGAGGTGACAAATAAGTACTTTCCACTAAGCAACTCGTCGCGCGAGGTGCGAGATAAGCTCGTCGAAGCCTGCGAGAGCGTCGGGGTTGAGTTTCGATGCGAGACGTCCATAGACTCGCTTGTGAAAAATGGGGATGATGGCGGCGATGGCGGCGGATGGACTCTTCGCGTGAGAGGCGAAAGCGATGCGCGCGCGCAAGCTGTCGTATTGGCCATGGGTGGGATGAGCTTCCCTGCGGTCGGCACGGATGGAACAGGGTATGCCATCGCGAAGAGAGATCTCGGTCACGTCCTGAACGAGCCGTACCCAGCGCTCGTGCCCTTGGTCGGGCCGCATCCAGGCGGAGAGAGCATGCCCGGCGTGTCGGCGCAAGTGGAATTGAAGGTTGCTGGAGAGACGAAGAAAAAGGCGGCGCAAGCCAATAGAAAGGGCTTTCTCTTCACGCATCGTGGGTTCTCTGGGCCTAGCATCTTGGACCTGAGCCACCACCTCGTAAGGCCGCTCGTTCGAGAGAATGCGAGCAAGGGAGGCGCTGCGAAAGACGAAGATTTTGAGGCTCCGTCGACAAAGATGTTGGTGAATTGGAACGGCATGAAGAGGGACGAGTGGCAGGATCGTCTCACGGCTCCTCCGGGTAAAGCGCTCGTTGTCAATAGACTTCGGGAAGTTTTGCCAACTCGCTTGGCTGACGCCATCGTCGCAGAATCTGGCGTCGATTCCAGGTGTAAAGTTGCTGAGTTGAAAAAGGACAGCAGGATGCGTCTCCTTCATCTTCTCACGGAATACGAGATCCCAGTCAAGGGACATCAAGGATATCGAAAGGCAGAGGTTACCGGTGGCGGTGTCAAGCTCGATGAGTTGAACACGGCGACGATGGAGTCTTTGAAGTCGCCTGGGATTTTCATGTGTGGGGAAGTGTGCGACGTGTTCGGACGCATCGGTGGGTTCAATTTTCTTTGGGCTTGGACGAGTGGTCGCCTCGCGGGAGTTAGCGCAGCCAAGTCAGTGTTAGCGGAATAGATTAGTAGCATTTTGTATTTACAGCTGGTTACAGATACAGACAGTAAGTCGTGATGTACACTGAACGGGCCTAAAGCGCAGCTAAACGGTTGAATGTTTAATGAGACATTTGCAAAAATTGAAGTTCAAAATATTTGCGGTGACGTTTCAACGGACAAAGGTCACTTGTTGAGCGTCCGGTATGAAGCGATTGAGCATCGGGATCGACATCCCAGCCATTTCTTCGCGGTTATGCTCCGCTCGCAGTCTTTGCATGGTTGAGTGAGTGCCAGTGATGCGAACGTTTCGTTCGTCCCACGTGTGCTCGTTTTCCTCAAACTCGCCATCATCAATCCACAGACGTCCCCATCGAACATTTCCTCGATCGATGGCGAGATTGCAGGCGTTGCCGGACAGCTTGCAGTCGACGACGTCGACATTGGCGCCGCCTGAGACACAGATGCCGTCGTTTGCATTTCTGCGCACTTGGCATCCTTCGATGACGACGTCGATTTCTTCAGATTCAAAATCTTCTCCCTCCTCCGAGTCCAAGTCGAGAAGAAAGGCTGAAAACTCCTCCTCCAAATCATGCTCCTCATCGATGTCATCCGAGTGAGCCGTGAAGTAGTCTCGAGTAGTGTATCTCTGGGAAACGTCAATTCCGTTGAAGGCATTGTCGCACACCTCAGAGTTTTGAATCGTACCTCTTCCGCACATCGCAACGCCGACGCTACCGTTGTTGGCAATTATGGTGTCAGAAATATCAGCAGAGGACGAAACCCCGACGGAAATCCCCGCGCCAAAGTTATTCGCAATCAAGTTGTCGTGAATTTCGCCGTGAGCATAGTCAAACAACACCACGGCGTGCGCGTAAGCGTTTACGATGCGATTGTTTGTAATCTTCACCACACCTGATAAGGCCATGACAGCCGCAAAGAGTTGATCGTAACCCAACTCTGAGGGGTTATCGCCAATCACTTCTTCGTCGTTCGCGTTGGTCGAAGCGGTGATGCGAGATGCGGACAAGGAGCCTCCAGCGGTGCTAATGAAAGAGCTCAGCACGGAGTGGATGTTACACGCGTGCACGTGCGCGATGGAATCCATCTCGGTCGCCACGACACCCTCACCCGCGCTGATGACGTCACAGCTGTCCAAGCGAAGCTCTGACCCTGCAGAGACGTACACAGACGCCTGATGCCCATCGATCGACAAGCTGCGCCGTTTCGTCGCGCTCTGACGAAAGAGCGTCACGTTGGTCACCACTGATCCGGCAGCGCAGCGGTTGTGCGAAGTCGCAGTCCGCAGGGCTGGGTCTTCCTCGCTCACGATGAGGATTTCCTCACGGTTACCGACGCCTAGAATTTCAATTCCACGAGGAATCGTGAGACTACCCTTGTACGTCCCCGGTCCGAGCGTGACGACGTCTCCCGGAGTCGTCGCGTTCAGCACTCTTTGAAGCGTCTTAGCGTGCACGACGCCGTCCTTGGGACATTCAACAGCGATGACGCGTTTCGACGGGTGAAACGGCAATCGACGAGTCTTATGCCTCTCTTCGAAAGCCTTGCGCCAGCCTCGTCCGCCCCGATATACGTCCGGCCGCACGAGCGCCCCTGTACCGAGCGTCGTCTTCGCAAACGATTCTGGCAGCTTGGCGCCTCGCGCCCACGACTGTTCTGGCCTCCACCTCCACCGCTTCTCATACAGCTCACGCCACAGCGCATCTTCCATCGTCACCTCCCGCATCGCCTTACACGTCATGCCTAGACTCTCCACCGTCTCCAGATCCATAAACGAACACGCCCGAGCCACGAGCTCTCGCGGCAACGCCGCCAGCGACGTTCCCGCGCACGCCTCTCTCACCGGCGTCACCTCCACCGCCGCCGCGCACGCCCGTCTCACCGTCCTCGCCCGTCTCGCCGTCCTCGCCCCGACCCCACCGTTCACCGAGTTCCTCCCATCTCCCGGCGGTGATCCCACCGGGCTCTCGAACGTTCCTCTGACTCTCTGGCGTCCAGAGTCGCGCGCCGCTCCGGCGCCCCTTCGCTTGTTGTTATTTGTCGTTTGTCCCTTGCGGTGCCGTCCACCCCTCGAAGGCGATGCGCTCGAACGCGGTAAAGTCGACATCGTCGTTGTCGTCGTCGTCGTCGTCGATACCTGTCGTCGTCGTCTTTGTTGTTGTTGACGTTGATGCTGATTCTGACTCTGATTCTTCACCAGTTTCTCATCCGCACGCCGCACGCCGCGCACATCCACATCGACGTCGACGTCCATCGCGCCCCTCCGCTTCCGATCCCCCCGTCGTCTCTTCCCTCGTCGATTCCTCGCGCGCGATCGTCTCCGCGCATGCGTCGGCGTCTCCCGTCCAGACTTTCGACGCTTCAACGGTTTTTCCTTTTTGAAACGCGCGTCGACGTACTTCGTCGCTGCCTTTATCGATTTCTCACCGACACGACGCGCGAATCCGAGGCAGAACCGCGGGAATGCGCTGGAAAAAATTTACCTGCACCTTCGCTCGCTCGCTCGCTCGAGCGACGATCGATCGATCGTCGTTCGGTCGCGGGACGGCGCGGATGGGTCCGGTCGACCGGGCACCTTGGGGCCAAAAAACACCCGCGTGTGAAAGTATCAGGGTTTAGGGTTTTGCAGTGAGTGTTTTTATCCACTCACCACTGGATGGATTACCACTGGCACATCTGATGTCAGCCGCCCGCGCGCGTCAGACGCGAGCGCGCGGACGAGCGCCGGCGACGCGAAACGACGACGGAACGGATCGCGGAGGCGCGGTCTGGGCGAAACCATGTGTGGGATCTTTGCGTATAGCAATTACAACTGCCCGAAGAGCCAAAAGGAAATCGTCGGAAAGCTGCTCACGGGTCTGAAGCGGTTGGAATATCGCGGGTATGACTCTGCGGGATTGGCGGTGGAGGACGGCGCGGACGCGACGCAGTGCCAGGCAAAGGTGTTTCGTCAGACGGGGAAGATTGCGAACCTTGAGGCGCTGTTGAAGGATGCGGAAAAGGATTTGCATCCAGAGTTGGTGTTTGAGTCGCACTGCGGGATCGCGCACACGAGATGGGCGACGCACGGTCCGCCGGCGCCGAAGAACTCGCACCCGCACACGAGCGATAAGGAGAATGAGTTTTTGGTGGTGCATAACGGTATCATCACCAATCATCAGGCGTTGAGGGAGACGTTGGTGCGTAAGGGGTACATGTTTGAGAGCGATACGGATACCGAGGTGATTCCAAAGTTGACAAAGTATCTCTACGACAAGTTTCAAGAAAAGTGCTCGTTCAGACAGTTGGTGATGGAGGTATTGAGACAGTTGCAAGGGGCGTACGCGCTGCTCTTTAAGTCGAGCCATTACCCGGGCGAGCTCGTGGCGGCGAAGAGAGGTTCGCCGTTGTTGCTCGGCATATCCGAAGGACCGCACCCAGGTGAGCAACACGCCTTAGTTACGAGTGAGGGTTTCCAACCGACGACGAAGCGGGCGAAGAGAACTTCGATGGAGTTTTACTTTGCCTCGGACGCCTCGGCTATGGTTGAACACACGAAGCGCGTGTTGCATCTCGAGGACGACGACGTCGCACACATTCACAACGGCGGCTACGGGATTTATCGCATGGAAAGAGTCCACACGGAGGGTCACGACTCGCCAAGCCTGGCGTACGCACCGACCGTGCAGTCTGCCGAAGTTGAGCGCACGATTGAGACGCTGACGATGGAGGTGGAGCAAATCATGAAGGGTAACTTTGATCACTTTATGCAAAAGGAAATTCACGAGCAACCCGACGCCATTCAGCAGACAATGCGAGGTCGCGTCGTGTTCGAAGAAGACGGTGTCACCGCTCAGCGCGTCTTCCTGGGGGGTATGGTTGATTACTTGGGCACGATTCGCCGATCCAGACGAATCATTTTGTGCGGTTGCGGCACGAGCTATCACAGCGCCATTGCGGTGCGCCAGCTCATGGAGGAACTCACCGAGCTTCCCGTCACGCTCGAACTGGCTTCTGACGTGCTCGATCGCCAATGCCCGTTCTTCCGCGATGATTCCATCATTTTCATTTCCCAGTCTGGCGAAACTGCCGATACTTTGCGGGCGTTGGAGTACGCCAAATCCAAGGGTGCGCTCTGCATCGGCATCGTGAACGTCGTAGGCTCGGCGATTTCCCGCGCAACTGATTGCGGTATTCACATCAACGCCGGTGCGGAAATTGGTGTTGCGTCCACCAAGGCGTACACGTGCCAAATCACGTCCATGGTGCTTCTCGCCTTGGCGTTGAGCGAAGATTCCCGCTCTCGTGCCGATCGACGAATGGACATCATGAGCGGCGTCGTCAAGCTGCCCGACTGCATGCGCGCCGCACTCAAGCTTGATGAGCAAATGCTCAACCTCGCTCGCACTCTCGTGAACGAGAACTCTCTCTTGTTATTCGGTCGTGGTTACAACTACGCCACCGCTCTCGAAGGTGCGCTTAAGGTGAAGGAAGTCGCGTTGCTCCACTCTGAAGGTATTCTCGCCGGTGAAATGAAGCACGGTCCTCTCGCGCTCGTTGATGAGACTTTGCCATTGGTTGTCATCGCCACTCGTGACAACTCTTACACAAAGCAAAAGTCTGTCGTCGAACAACTCAGAGCACGAGACGCTCGCTGCATTCTCATCGTTTCCGAGGATGACGACTCCTTGGACCAATTCGCGCAGAGCGAAGACATGATTATTCGCGTTCCGGAAGTTGTCGACTGCCTTCAACCGCTCATCAACATAATTCCGCTTCAGTTGTTGAGCTATCACTTGACCGTCCTCCGGGGTCACAACGTCGATCAACCTCGCAACCTGGCGAAATCCGTCACCGTTGAATAGCCGAGTAGATACAAACACAAATGGTAATATTGGAAACGTCTAGTCTCAACAGTCATCAAAAAACTCCTCCTCGCGCGAGGTGCCTGTCCTCAGTGTTCGACTCGCGGCGGACCGACCGGATGTCGGGATTCTGGCGTCCCGGTACCGCGGCGCCGGATGCGTCGCTCAAACCGAGCGTCTCGACGCTTCTCACGGCGGACGTGGACGTCGATGCGGAAGGCGGTCGCGAGGGAAAAATAATCAGTTTCAATCGGAATCCCCGCGCGTCGCTCGCGGCGCAGCGCCGCGCGCTTCCGATTGCCGCGCACGCGGACGAGTTCCTCTACTGTGTCGAAAAACACGCCACCACAATCGTCGTCGGGCACACGGGATGCGGAAAGACGACGCAGATTCCACAGTTTTTGCGAGACGCCGGTTGGTGCGCGGGCGGACGAGGCATCGCCGTGACGCAACCGAGACGCGTCGCGGCGCAGAGCGTGTCGCAGCGCGTGGCGGAGGAGGTTGGGTGCTCTTTAGGAGACGTCGTGGGATACGCGATTCGGTTCGAGGACGTGTGCACGGAGAAGACGGAGATTAAGTTTTGCACCGACGGAGCGCTGCTCAGAGAACTGGCGGAGGATCCTTTGCTAACAAAGTATTCAGTCGTCATGGTGGATGAAGCACACGAGAGAACGCTGGCGACGGATGTGCTTTTGGGGTTGCTGAAAAAGGTTCAGCGAGCTCGAAGGGATCTTAGGATTATCGTGTCGAGCGCAACGATTCAAGCCGAGTCGTTTGCGAGTTTTTTCGACGCGTCGAGTAGCGGGGACGACGGTAGAGTCGACGACGAACCATCTAGAAAGCCGGCCATCATGTCCGTGGAGGGCCGCGCGCATAGCGTATTGATTCATTACTTAGACGAGCCCACCGGGGATTACGTTCGAAGCGCGGTGGAGACGGTGCTGGAGATTCATCGAGAAGAAGGACCGGGCGATATTTTGGTATTTCTCACCGGGGAAGGTGAAATTGAGGACGCGGTGAATCTGCTCGAGGAAGAAGCGAGAGACATGCGAAACGATCACAAGCGCTCGAGTAACGCGCCGTCAGACCTCTCCATCTGTCCGCTTTACGCGGGATTGAACCCGGCTACGCAGTTGGAGGCGTTTAGACCGCCTCGACGAGGAGCGCGGAAAGTAGTCGTCGCGACGAATGTCGCCGAGACATCAGTCACGATTGAGGGAATAGTGTACGTCGTCGACTGCTGTTTTGCGAAACAAAAAGCGTACGATCCGGAGCGCGGTATGGAAAGCTTATTCGTCGCGCCTGCGAGTCAGGCGAGCGCGAATCAGCGCGCGGGTCGCGCCGGCAGAGTTCGGCCCGGGAAATGTTTCAGGCTGTGTACCGAGCTTGGCTACAGATCCCTGAGCGAAATCACCCCACCGGAGATAGTCCGCAGTGATCTCGCAAGCACAGTTCTGCAAATCAAAGCCATGGGTATAGACAACATTATGAACTTTGAGTGGGTGTCGCCTCCGCCGGCAGCGAACATGATCAAGGCGCTCGAGCTGCTGTACGCCCTCAAGGCGCTCGACGACGACGCCAAGCTCACAAAGCCTTTCGGAATGCACCTCGCCGAGCTCCCCGTTGAGCCACAACTCGGAAGAATGCTGCTCGTGAGCGGCGAGCTCGGATGCGTTCGCGAGGCGTTAACCGTAGCGGCGTACATGCAAGTCCAATCGCTCTGGGTGACGCATCGCGGTCAAAAGAAGCGTCTCGACATGATGCGCGATCGCTTCGCCGTCGAAGAGGGCGATGGAATCATGACGCTCAATATTCACGACGCTTACTGCGACGCGAGAAACCAAGCCAAGTTTGCCGAAAAGAACATGCTCAACAATCGCGCGCTACTGCGAGCGTGCGACGTGCGAGACCAACTTCGCAAGCACCTCTCCAGATTGGGCATCATCACCAACTCTTCCTGCGGTTCCGACACCGTCCCCATCCGTCGAGCCATCGCCGCGGGATTCTTTGCCAACGCCGCTGCGCTCGCACCCTACGGCGGCGGCGCCGACGGTTCTGTATTCCACTCTCTCCGCGCGTCGAGCGCGCGCGCGCGCGCCCGAGAGCTCCGCATCCATCCCGCGTCCGCCCTCTTCAGAGCGAGACCACACTGCGTCGTCTACTGCTCCGCCGTGAGAACCGACCGAGACTACATGCGTGACGTCACAGTCGTCGATGCAGATTGGCTTCGCGAGCTCGCTCCGCATTTTTACGCCGCCGTTCCCGCTCGTCCTTGGTCCTCGGCCGCCGAGTTGTAACGTTTCACGTCCCACCCAGCAGACAAAACCAAAACCAAAACCAAAACCAAAACCAAAAGCAAAACCAAAAGCAAAAGCAAAAGCGCAACAGGCATCCGTTTCGCCGTGCGCTCCGTCGATCGTTTCCTCGTCCCCGCTCTCGCGCGCTACCCGCTCGCTACTCCCGGCGGCCGGTGGTGCAGCTCGGTTCCCCGCCTCGCACGGTGCCCGACGCTTCAACCGCGCCGCGACTCGGCTTCAACCGAGTCGCGGACGCGGACCGCGAGCTCGAGATCGGACGCGCGATCCGCGCGGTGATTGAAGAACGAGGCCGTCGACGGGCGCGCCCGACGGCGCGGGGCCCCACTCGCGACGTCGCGTTACAAGCCGGCGTGACCCGACCCAGTGATACCGACGTCGACGGACTCGTCGACGAGCATTGACTCGTACCGGGTCGTACACAGTGGGTTACGGGTGGATGATAGTGGATGATGGGTGCGTGGTTTTGACCGAAAGTCGAAACGGTTGCGACGCGACTGCGCGCGTTTTTCGACGCGACTGCGTGACGCGCCGGTACATCGGCCGGGCGAAGACGCGCGCGCGAGGACGGGAGGAAGAGCGCATACGGGGGACGGATCGGATCGGGGTCGAATCGCGGTCGCGCGAAGGCGACGCGCGTCGTACGTGAAGATTGGATTGGATTTTGATTTTGATTTCGATTTCGGTTTGATTTTTCTGGCGCGCGCCGTCTGAATCTCTCTCTCTCTGGCGCGGCGGCGTTTCGGGGAATCGACGTTCGTTTTTGAATCGTCTTCCGTTTCTTCCGTTTCCT
>Ga0255761_10001859_pt1 | contig 19586 bp, 17 predicted proteins | sample 071ome_29_FD_179961 | JGI IMG/M metagenome (GOLD analysis project Ga0255761, IMG submission 179961) | Coastal salt marsh microbial communities from the Groves Creek Marsh, Skidaway Island, Georgia - 071407BT metaG (version 2) | ecosystem: Environmental > Aquatic > Marine > Intertidal zone >... | reverse complement strand
TGCTAATGTTGCTAATGTTTTTGATATTTCTTCATTGTCAATAACTTATTCTAATCATTATAGAGTTCTTAATAAGAATGTGCAAGAAGGCTCTATTTCTATGAGTGAAACTTGGGTAGCTTCTACAGGCACTGCTCTTGAAGATTTTGAAGTGACAAGAGAAAAGAACTTAGATTCAGATCAAACTACTGTTACGGCAAATGGAACTATTCAGGGATTAGCAAGTATTAGTTATCCTGCTGGAACTGGTTCAACAAGCAAAATGCAAAATGCTATTACTCATTGGACTGGAGTAGTTTCTGGTTCATTATATTCTAGGGCTAATGCACTTTATGATGGTGGCTATAGTTTAAATCCGACTGGATTCTCAAGTAGTATTGGATACAATGGTGGTGCTGGAACCGTAAGCTATAACTATGTTTTCAATGATCGTCCAGCAAACTGTGTAGCTGGTGCTAAGAGTGAAATCATTAATATTAGCGAAACAGAACCTAATGATGTATTTGCATCTCTTACAGTACTTGGAAGATTATCAGGCCCATTATTTCAAGAGATTTCAACTAGTGGTGCAAGAACAAGAGAGATTTCTATTGAGGCTATTTTGCCTAGAAGCGGTGCGTGTACATTTGCGGATTTCACAGCACCCGGAGATTATGATAGTTTAGTAGATACTTATGAAGCTGGATTAACTTCTGCTTATAGTCAAGTATTTATAAATAATGATACAAAAACTTGGAGTCCAAAAGATGGAAGATTCACATGGACAAAGAGTTGGACAGTAGGTAACTGTTCATAAAATAGGAGATAAGAATGCCACCTAAGAATAGCTGCACTCCACAATCTATATACGGAGGTTATACTCAAACTTTGTTTTTGGGTATGTCTGTGCTTGATTTTAGTGCCACTGCTGGTTGGAACGAGCAGGCATCTACAGTTACAATTAAGTTGGTAAAGGATGAATGTGGTGGTCCTAGAGATTATTTTGATGATAACTTTAACTGGCAAACTTCTGTAGATTTTCCTGCTGGTGATCCGGGTTTTAATAATGCTCCTATTGGTTCTGCTGCATTCTTTAAAGTAGAAAACTTTGAATTCGCAGGACTTATTCAATCTTATAATATAACAGAAGATCCGGGCGGGATGCCCATTCTGATTGTTAATCTTATTAGTCCAAACATTTTATTAGATGGTGCTCAAGTCATTACTGATGAATATCAGGGTAGCGTTTTGAGTATGCCTAATGTTTTTAATGTTTATGGATGGTTAGAATCAAGAGATGAAAACTGCCCTTTAGTTGGTGGATTTGGTGCTCCTGCTGGTGGATTTGGAAATGCTAGAAGAAATGAACGTGGTATTCCATGGTATTTTGCTAAGGGTGCATTACAAGTATTATTGGGTGGTGCTGAAACTAGCGATTATAGTTGGCATGGAGGAATCACCTATAAGCAAGGTTTAGTATCAAATAGATATGGTAGTATTAGATCTGAAGGTTATATTGTTGACATTACAGATATGCCTACTACCACAGATATCTATTATAGATTAACCAATGGAAACTATACCTTATCTGAGCTTATTTCAGAAGTATGTAAAGATGGTGGTTATGAGTACTATGTAGATTTAGTTCCATGTAAAGGTGGTGTTACTCCACCTATCACTAATGTTATTAAGATTAGAACTGTTTCTAGAAGATCTCAACCTGCTCTTGGTGAAATCGCTAGTTTTATTACTAGCCAAAATGCTGGTCCTGCTGGTAAGGTTATTACACAAGATTCAATAGGTGAAGAGCTTAGAAATGATTCTCCAAACTCTGCATTTATTGTTGGTGCTAAAAAGAAACAAACATATGAACAAACTAGTGCAAGTTTTATAACTCCTTTCTGGGGTTTTAATGATAGTGGTGGATTTAATACTGCTGTTAATACTGGTGGACAATGGCAGATTACTGTAGATGTCAGAGCTTTAAATTTATCTTTGAATACTGTCATTGGTGCCAATACTATTACCTTCTCAGAAAGTGCGTTACTTGCCTCTATGGGATATTCTCAAGACGCATTTTTATCTTGGTTACAAGCCAATGAACCATCTAGTGCTTTATCTACATACTTTTTTACAACTTTAGCACTGAATGCTCCATTTGATATCAATCTTGGTGCTGCTATTGGTAAACCTGCTACAGATGCAGCTAGACCTGCTGGGCAAGGTAGTAGAGATCCACAAAGCACACAGGCCAAAGATGCACAAACTGTATTTAGTTGGCTAAAATCTTATGGGGATCAAGTTTATGGTAAGCAATGGTTGATTGCTGTGCCATGGGTATGTTATACTAATGATTCAGAAACAGATCAATTATTATTAAGTGATGAGCCATCTACTGATGGTGCTTGGCCCAATACCTTAACACAAGTATTGGGTATGACATTCCCATCTAGTTATACTGATTTCTTTGCAGACGAGCAAGGTAAACTACAAACTATTTTGAGATTTAATGGTGCTATTAATACTTCTTTATTGTCCGATGAAGATTATGTAACTGACGGTACTGATGTTTGGGTTAAGGGTGATATCAACGAAAAATGGGCATTGTTACCTTCGACATTTTTTGGTGCTCAATATGCCGCTGCATTAGTTACTATTCCAAATAGAGTAACCATCTCACCAACGGTGGCATTGGCACAGACTATGTATGGTGGTGCCAACTTTAGATCTCCTTCTGTTGGGGGTGATTTTAATCCAAATACAAATCCCGGTGCTGTTGCTGGTCCTGCCGCACTTCCATTTTTTGCTCCAGTGTCTGCCGCAGTTCCAGTAAAAAGTAATACAACTACTTATGGTCCTTGGTTAGCTACTGCATCAGACTTGATTGTTAATGGTCATCCCTTTGGTGGTAAGATTTATTATGAGCAAGACGATGGTTTAGCACCATGGGAATATGGTGGCTTTACTTATATGAATCTTGGTGCCGCAGCTAAGATTGATAACTCTATTACAAACGAGACTGTTTCTGAAAGAGGATCAGTAACTTTAGCTGGATATCCAGAGAAAACTCTTGGTTTAGCTATTACTGATAGTCCATCTTTAGTTGCTAGTAGAGTAATACAAAATGGATCATATCAAGGTTCTAACTATAGCTATGTGAATACTGGTGGTGTTTCAACAAAAGCAGCACAGATTACTAATATTCAGGTTACTGTTGGTGCTTCTGCTATAACTACACAATATCAGATTTCAAGTTTTACTCCAGTATTTGGTAGGTTTAGCAAAGACAATGCTGAAAGAATCAAACAAATTGGACAACAAAGATTAGAGTTTGGTAGAAAAGTTAGAGCAGCACTAGCTAGAGAAGCAAGACTTGCTGCTGGTCAAAGAAGAGCAGCTTTACAACAGTTTGCAAATATGCTTAATCAATCAGATGCAGATTCTGGTGCTTCAGCATTTTTAACTGGTAAAAGATTTACAAACAGATCTAACTATAACTACATTACGAATAATACATTGCAGGGTGCATCCAACTTTGATGACTATAACAATAGTGCTATTATGAGTATGGATGGTATGCAGTCTCCAGTACAAAAGCAGGCTGGATCTTCTAATCTACCAAAAGAAGTTGCTAATCCTACACCCCCTGCATATCAAGCGAACTATTCAGAATCTCCACCACCCCCAATTGCAGAATATACTCCACTTGTAATCAGCACAGATTACCTTGATTTTCTTGGTGCCCCAAGTAGCAATATCGCTAGTAGATCTGATTCTCCTGCGTCGGGACACAATATTCATGATGTAGCGAGAGGGACTAAGGCTAACTTTGCTGCTTATACTGGAACTACATCTATTCCAGCTATTAAAGATGCTGGTGGAGATGGATATGCACAAACTGACTATAGATATATTGCACACAGAGGACCATTAGTTGTTCATGGGTGGGGATATGATCTTTTAGGTAAGCCTGTTCCAAACGAAGATACTGATGCCGCTGGAAGTTGGGATACTAGTTATGCTAATAAAACTGATAAGTTTAAAGATGCTTGGTTGCAAGATGATACACTTTGGCCTACTGCTCCTGTAGATTTAAGATATGATAGAAAAAGAGGTGTATGGACTGTACCTCCAGCTTTTAGAATACTTGAAGTTAGTGGAGATCCTATTAATGCTGGTGGATCTGCTTCTGTTGATGTATTAAATGCGGGAGATGTTTATGATAGTGCTGGTTCTGCCATCTCTCAAAAGACTGTTACAGTTACTAATATTACAGCTTCCACAACACCTTCTGGTCAGAATTATTTAGCATACTATGATAATGTCAATAATCAATATTGGCCTATCTTCCCCGGATCTGGTGGTGGAGACGGTAACTTATGTGTGCAGCAGGATGAGTTATGTTGTCAAGGAGTTATTGAGAATCCCGATCAAAGCTGTGATGTTACTGGCATTATTGTTCGTGGTGCTACTACAACTATTAGTAATAATACAGCATTCATTAATACTGGCCCTTACATTACTAACCTTTTAACAAATCAAATCACGCAAGGTTGTCCGACTAGTACTAGATATTTACAAATCAACTTTGATTCATCGGATTTTGAGTTAGTTGAAAGTTCTAGTTCTACAACTGCTGGCGATTTAGAATATTGTCCTATATCTGTTAAAGTAAAAGATGATTCTCCAGCCGCAAAAACTAAGGTGGGTTGCTTTGATCGTTGTGGTGGTGGCACTCCTGCTGCAACAGAGGCTGTTGGTAAAACAGCATTATTGTTTGGCAGGGGTTTTACATGTAGTCAAGGTATAAATCAGTTTGGTCAAGATTACCTTGCCGTAGATACTTATTTGACTATTACGGATCAAAAAATATGTGCTCAAGATGACGTTGGTGCTGTTACGGAACAAACTTTTGAAAGTCTTAAATTTGGTAAAGGTTTAAAAGTTACAGAGGTTGCCGCTGGTTGTGATTATAGAATTGATGCCAACTTAAAAATCAAAGATTTGAATGCATGTTCTGAATTGCAGGGGGCACCTCATGATAAACCAACAGTTGCTGATTTTGAGCCATTTCAAGCTTTAGAGATTGGAGATGGTTTATATGTAGAATCAATTGTTGATAATTGTACATACAAGATAGCTCTTAACTTTGTTATTAAAGAACAAAAGAGTGCTAATACTTGCCCTGTTAATGCTACACTTACTGAGTGGGACAATACTCGCGGATTTATCTTTGGTGATGGTATAACTGTAAGTACAGAGGAAGATGATTGTTACCATAAACTTGAAGTTAAAAAACAAATACAAGATTTACCATATTGCACTTGGAAAGTTCCAGATTTAACAGTTGCGACCGAAACTTCATTTGAGCTTTTAAAATTCCGTAAAGGCTTACAGGTAACTAAAGATGGTGATTGTGCGTTTATTATAGACTCTCCATTATTAAAGACTTTCTATAGAGAGAATAATCAAGATAAATCTGTTACTAATGGTGATGTCGGAGACGATATTCAGACTTTAGTCTTTAATGGACCAACTCCTTCTACAACATACAACTATGATAGTAATGAATGTAAACTTACAGTCACAATTGGTTCTACTTTAACTGTTTATGATTCTAATGAGTGTGATCTTAGCCAAACATCCGCGACACAAATAACTGATATTGCTGAAATAGATTTCGGTAAAGGATTAAAAGTTACGGATCAAACCAATGGAAGAGTCCTTGTAGATTCAGATATCAATATCCTTAAGTATGATAGTTGGACTTGGCAAAATTATAACTTTAACTGTTCTTTCTTTGATCTTCTTGGGGTAGGAAAGGGTTTAAAGGTTAGATCGACTGTTGATTTTTGTGATACATATGAGAGCACTTGTCATTCTATAATAGAAAGCGATTTTAGAATAGAAAAGGTTGGAACAGAGTGTTCTGATCAAGAAGGAGATCCAAATAAAGGTGTAAAAAATCCTGCTGGATATAGAACTGATTATCTACAGTTTGGCGATAATATAAAAGTTAGCACTGCTGAAGAGAAAGTTAGACTTGATGTTTGTGTTCCAGATCCTTTGTTATCATTTTATCCTTGTGGTAGTAATCAAGCAGATACTGCTGGATTGTTAAGTGCCTTTGATAACATATTTTTTGAAGGTTTTGGTTTTGATGATGCCACTGAGGGTGATTTAACCATTAAACATGAGCATTATGCTTATGGTGGGTGTAATGGAGCTAGTGAGGGGTATGGCGAAGATATCTATAGTGCAGACTTAGGTTCTTTTGGATATAAGTTCCAAGATTTAAACTTTGGTGAATGCTTTAAAGTTAGTAAATCTTCTGCAAATACTCCTAATGCTGATATAGGTGCCTGTACCGTTGATATTGACTTATGTGGATATGATGGAAACCCAATAGAAGTAGTATGTGATGTTTACTGTCAGAATAACATGATAGTTAAGAAAACATTACAAATGACATATTGTGATGGGTTATTAAAAGACGTTACTGATTGTGAATCTGAAGCAGCTAATGCAAAAACATTAAGAACTTCTGCTGTTATTGGAGATACTGATAGTGTTGCAGCCAACGAAACATTAACTGGAGGAACATCAATAGCCAGAGCAGTTAGTGCTGGTAGTGGTCCTGTTACAATAACTTTACCTCCGGGGTCAGAAATGTTGCCCTATCAGGTTATAATAGTAAAGACCGACGCAAGTGCAAATGCTGTTACCGTTGTCGCTGATGCTGCTGATGGTGGTGGCACTGTAAGAACTCTAACTAATCAAAATGAAAAAGAAATACTACATTTTATAGGGTCTGCATGGTATTAAAATAAAGGATATAGGATGGTTATAGTAGACGAAGAAGATTGCTATAAATGGGAAGATTGTCAGTGCTGTGGATGTAATGAGGATCAAGAATGCTGTTGTAACTTTATTTACAGTATTGATACTCGATATTATAATCAACAACAACATGATTTAAAAGTAGAACTTGTTAGTTCTGACTGTGCTAATATTACAAGCTTAACTGGTGTTATGAAACCAGAACCTACTACTCCTACTGATCAAGATTTCTGTGGTGTTAGGTGGGTTACAATATCACCCAATGGATTTACAGATTTTATTGATTACGGAGGTGGATGTGCATCTTTACCAGCGGGAACAAAAGTAGCATATGAACTATATTGCTTAACAGGAACTGTACCTAGTACTGATGTAACATATGACAATGCTAATACATGTAATAATGGATATGGATGGAGATTAAGAGTTAGATATGATAACTCAGCTTGTTCTGGAATACCTAACTCTGATACTCAAGCTATAACTGAATCAAGCACCTATGGTCCACTCTACAAAGTATTCGGGGAACCAGTATGTGATGGAGTTTCTGGATTTGATAATACAACTGCTTGCCCTCCAAACTTTGGAACATTTGAAGTGCAGTTCAGGCTTGACGCACCATACCCAAGAAATGGTGTTCCGGCAGGACAATGTGATTGTTGCACTCAAGGAGATTACTATATTATAAAGATCTCTTTAGATCAAACCGATGCACCGACTCCTCTAGCTCCTGTTAATACTCATCCATTTTGCACACCATAAAAAAACCCCTACTGAGTAGGGGCTTGGGTTTCTGGTTGATCTTGTTGCTGTGCCTGTTGATTTGCTTGAATAATCTCTTGCAAAAGCTCAACACAGCTTCTACTATGTTCCATCTGTTCGATGTGTTTAATACTCTCTGCAACAACATCTCCATGTTCACCAATACCAACAGAGCTACTAAGATAAACATTTAAATTAGTCCTAGCCTTCAAAAACTCTGAGTGGAAATGTGCCTGTAGAGTATTCAATAGATCTTCATTCATTCCTTGTTCTCCTTGTTAGAACTTAAAACCCCATTAAGAAACTTCTGTCTCTTTTTACATCCACATTCATCAATACCTAGCCATTTCTGTACTGTATCAGGTGTGATACCAAAAAGACTAAATACTTTAGAAACCTTATCTCCAATACCTTTATTATCTACTGAGTCTGTAGCAGAGACACCTTCCTGTTCTAGTGCCTCTACTACTTCATCTAGTTTATCCTCTTCATTAGACATGAGATACCTTACAATGATGTTTAAACTGTTTTTGTTTAACCCTTCTTGACTTATCATCAAGAGGTAAGTATTCTCCTTTATGCCACATTTTAAATCTATCTAAACTGTCTGACACTTGAGAGATACTCATACAACGACATGGAAATTCAACTTCGACTGTTTCATTATCTTCGATATGGACAACCTGCCCAAAAGCGAACTCTTGTCAGTCAAAAGGTGGCATTCCCGGTAGTGGCTCTCTGGTTCTTTGAACCCAATCTCCAAGTTTTACCATACTAATTCTCCCGTTGATAATTAAACCATCCATTATGAGGAAGATAGCCATAATGCTTTTCAGCATACGCTTGTTCATTAGCACGTTGTTCTTGTTGCTTTTCAGAAAGTTGGTCCCATCTAATTTTAGGATAAATGATTCCACCCTTCTTCGCCCTACCAAAGATAACCTTGGCACGACATTCTTGACAAACAACTTCTAACCAATCATTTTCATCTTTGTCAATTCTACATACATATTTTGTATGATCATGACCACACTTCCCACATTTATTATGGTCAAAAACTTCTTGGACTCTAGCGATTTGCTTAAAGATTTCAGCTTCGCTATCACCCTCTACTTCAAACGATACTTTACCGTCCGCACCAACAATAGCTTTCATAATAACGCTCCTTTAGAAAGAACTTTGCCAACTCGCATCATAACCTAAAAGTTCTTCTGGGATTGACTTTTCCCGTTGATAAGAAGTGATCTTATCCATTAGAACAGATGCTTCCAAGTTAGTCAATTGCTTTAAAGTCTTTGCATTATTATATACACTTTTCGTAACTTTTTCGACATTTAAATCGTGCTTTCTACATACAGCATTGATAGCCATAATCTGTTGATCATTAATATGGTCTTGTGCTGTAAGAACTTCTTCTTCACTAACTTGTGTTTGTGCTTCTTCAGCAGTAACAACTCGAAGTTTCAATGCACGACGAAGAGCTTTACCTTCTGCCCTAGTATCAGCAGTAGCAACAACGTGACGATTAAATGGATGCGGTACACCACGATAATCCACATCAATACAAGCATCAACTTCAGCTAATGTTCCAGTCTTGTATTTGCGAATCAATAAGGTATGTCTTACAGTACATCTCAAGCCATTACCATCGTGTTCTGTATCAATGACATCACTTTTAGATTTTACAATCTCACCATAGAACTTCTCGGTAAGTCTTCTTAAACCATCGGTAGTTGGATTACCTTGAACAAGTTCATTCTCGTATAGATTATCAATCAGGAAATCATACCAACCTTCATCAGTTGGTTCTGGTGCTGCCATAGCTTCTTCAGAAATGCCATACTCTTCTGCTTCACTAATCTCATCAATCATACCGATAAAATCTTCATTCTTCATAGTTCAAAATACCTTTCATTTTCAGGTGGGTAACTTTTCTCAATCCTATTTAGCAAGTCTAATAGATTATCTAGGGTATCCCTCATAACCTTTTGTGATAATCTTTTTACTTGTTTTACTCTAATCATAACCATTCCTTGTCGCAATACTAAACCATCTTTTTGCATATCAGAAAGTTGATTGCGAGCGAGATTCTCATGACCCCATACTGGTGCAAAATGTGAGGGTCCATCAACTTCAATAACAGTTTTTAAATCTGGAACATACAAGTCGATTTCTAACTCTGAATTCTGCAACCAATGTGTCTTATGAAATTCTACCCTGAAACCTTCACTAATCAGTTCATGAAGTAAATATTTTTCCATTTTTGATCCAGTTTTTGCAGCGTGACGAATGGCATCGCCAGCCTTCTGCAAGAACATAGATTTCTCTTCTGCTGTTTTCTTATTCCAAGATTCCTTACCAATCAAAGACCTTTGTAACCTTTCTTCATCAGATAGGTTATCCCATACCTTTGCTTGTGATTCACTAATCTTAAGTTTAGTTTTCTCAGACCTTTTCTTACCTTTAGTAGGATGAGATGCAACACCCTGTTTTAAAGCATTCTTTTGAGCAGTGCTTTTATCCTTCATCTCACATCCATTCTTGATGAGGATACGACGAATCTTATTAGGATAAGTATCAAACTCTTTAGCTATTTCATATGTACTTCTATTTTGATTTTCGTACATGTCTACGATCTTATTCTCATTCATTTGCTATCTGCCTCAAGACATTTATATCCCAGTTACTCATTATATACTTAACTTTTTTATCTGTCAACTCTTCTATGAGTTTTACCTGACTCACATCTTGAACAATCAAATCTATACTTGGATGTAGCAATGTATTTTTCATAATCGAATACGGTAACATTTGAGCATTCATCCATTCATAGTTTTGAATATAGTAATATCTTTTCTCACAATAACCAAGATGTGCTAGTTGCTGTGCTAGTCTAAAACTACCTGTAATGATTTTTCCATTAAAATGAAAAGCTTCATATTTCTGCATTACATTAGCTTTTACTCCGGGCATCAATGTTTCAGAAAACACCATGCAACGATTATCCACACTAATATTATTAATGCTATCAATAAGTGCTGGCTGATTACCATTATCTACTAAAAATCCTATCATTTAATAATCTCCTGAAGTTCTTGATTTAGTCTTTCTGCTTCCTGATTAAATCCTAGCTGCTTGATTATATTAATCGCATGAGCAAGATTGTTATTTGACTTATAGTTATTTTTGATCTCAGCCATACTACTACTCATAGATTCAGAGATACCATCTACTGGGATATTATCCATACATTCTGTTAATGATATTAGATTAGTGAATGACATTGTAGTTAGTTTATCTTTACTAAAACTAATCGGATATGTATCTAGTAGTATACTTGTTTGTGCATCGTCAGGATTAAAGACAATAGCCGCTTTTGATTTATTTAAAATCTCGTATTTTTCTACATTAGAAAGTTGCCCTAAATATCTTGGCGAATTAATCTTAATAGGACCATATGCTTTAACATTATAGTTTTGACATAAAAACTGTGTTATAAATACTCCTTGAGGACCATCACAAAATACAGATACATCTTTTTTATTTGCATTTTCTTTGAATGTCAAAATGTCTAAGTTTGGTTTTGGAGTATCTTGATAAATGGGTATAATAACATCTGCCTTACTTTGCTCTAATGGGACGTTAGCGAAGCATACAACCTTCATATTATTTTTATTTCGATATGCCTGAACTATACCATCTATATATTTATCCTCTATGATTAATAAATCTGGATTGTAATCATTTAAAGCTTTTGCTATTTGTTCCATATCACTAATCACAGCCATTGGACCGATTTTGCTAATAGCCCTATTCAGTTCTATTGCGGTAGGATAAGGCATATTTCCTTGTGCTAATACTTTCATTAAATAAACTCCTGTGCTTTTTGTAGATCTTTTGACGTATCTATATCCATTGTTTTTATATTGTTATCTTTAATACATTTGAACCTACCACCTTGATTTACTACTTCATTTATTATTTCAAAGCAAAACTTTTTCTCATTGTTTTTGTTAGAGATAATCTTTTTAAATAGTGTAAGCTCTTTACTTGTTAAGTACAATATGTGTCCCCATTTATTGGGTAGATCAAACATCATATATTCTAATAATCCCTTACCATTAATATTGCATCCCACCTCACCATCTTCCATATCATTAGAAATAATGATAGATGATTCATTTATATTTATCTTCTCAATAGATTTTTGATTAAATAATAGATCCCCAAAAATGATTAGTATATGATCGTTGTTTTTTGTAGCTCTCATACCAATAGAAATACTTCTAGTTACATTATTTTCATAATACTTTTCGTTTTCTATTTTAATAATATCATTTGGAGAGTTATGGATTAATCTATCTGAATCAAAACCAGTTATTAATATTATCTCGCTATGTGGAAATATAGTTTTAACATTTTTAATTTGTATATCTATAAGTTTTTCATTTTTAATCGTTAATAAAGATTTACATCCATATGATTTCATTCTTCGGCCTATGCCAGCAGAGGGTATAATCACATGAACTAATATATCTTCTATGTTTTCTCGTATAGTTTTAATATGTTTTTTCATAGTAAATTTTTATACTCTACCAGCAATGTATGTTCAGATCCATTTTTAATATTTTGTTCTAGAGTATTACCAGCATTACCACCAAATTTAAAATGAGCTACTTTATTTACAACCATATTATGTAGAGTATCTTCATCTTTGATTACTGAATATTGTAGCATTCCATCAATCACATTTTCGTGAATGCTTTTGTAAAAATCTAATGATATTTCTTTGTCTGATTCAAAAACAGCATAGAAAGAGAATCCTCTATGCTTGGTCTTATCTAATATAATATCAATAGCATCTCTATCCCGACTTTCTTCTGAAGATTGTATATGCCATACAACTTCCTTTTTGTTAAGATAGTCGATAATCCAATATACATCTAGCTCTTTATCGTCATTAACAATACCAACCCACGATGGAGGATTCTTTTGATTAAAGATTTCATTCAATCTTTTTTCAACCCTAGACATATTATTTTCATCTTCATCTCTTAATATCAGTATTGCACCCCATCTCATTTTGATTTCATCTTTAACTTCGCTAATCATTTCTTCCATAGGCTTATAATCATGGGGCCAGCCCTTAATACGCTGGTATAGGCAAAGATGATAGTTGATAACATAAAACTCTTTTTCATCATCCATAGCTTCTACTAGTTGATATACGGGATGGGTTTTTACTTTTTCTATGCGTCCAAGCTCACATCCAACTTGGGTACTCCCGTCATACTTTGCAAATAAACATTCTTTACAAGTCGTAGATAATGCACTGATCTTATTTTCCATTTGCAACCCCTATAAACTTATCTTCTACTATAGATAACTGACCCACTCTTAGCTTTTCAACCACTAACTGATTTTCTGCCCTAGACTTAAACTGCTGAAAAATATTTTCTCTATTAATAGGCTCTACAATACCGTGATCGACAATAGCACCAATATTTAAATCTCTTACTAACTTTGTAGCTTCATAGCCATAAGCGTTTTCTGGTTGTCTAAGCACTGCTGCGAATAGCCATTCTACAAACTGATTATTGTCTAAGTTAGGAGGAATACCCTGTGGCACTTCATGAATATTGGGTGGAGCATTCCAATGCCCTTGCAGTCCATGAGGTTTATATGTATCAATATAATCCATCCATACTTTAGCACAATCATCCCAGTCATATCTTTCAATGGTAGCCTGCCTAACTTCAGCACTCTTCTTAGCCTTTTCTTCGGGAGAAAGCATAAGATGATTGATCATGATTTCTACTAGATGATCATTATCTGGGAACACTCGCTCTGCATTTGTCTCAAGCTCACGATACATCTTTTGAATCTTGATTGGATAGCCCTTTGTCCATTGTAGAACATCTTCCATAGCACTATAGTTAGATGCTGCAATAGGAACACCACATGCAGTTGCTTCCACTTGAGGCATACCAAACCCTTCACAGATAGCATATTGTACATAAAGATCCATGGAGTTATAAATCTTAACAAGATCTGGCACCTCCAAACCCATTGATACAGAAGGCATAACTGAAGAAATAGCCTTACAATTTTCACAATAGTTTAATGAATCTCTGAAGAAATCTACTTTGTATTTCCTACAGTTTTTACAAATATATGTAGCCAATACCTTACCACCAACATGTTCTTCGCTAATATGATAGCCTAGATTCCACCCTTGTTTTTCTGGATAAGATGTATGTAGTAATAAATAAGTATTGTCTTTAATCTCTGGCGGTGCAACTTTAAGAAACTTAGAAAAGGCTTTAATCAGTTCTGGAAATAGCTTTCGCTTTTGATTTCTCATAACCGTACCTACGATGTTAATATTAGGATCTAAGCCTAACTCTTGGCGAATTTGTTTTTTATCATATGGCTTATAGATCTTAGGGTCAATACCGGGAGACGCACAGCCAACAACATTCAATAAATGTCCAGCGTCTTTTTCAAGGGTCTTGACCCCAAACTCTGAATAGCATAGAATAGCATCTGTCTTGGCGAATCCTTCAATCCAAGATTGCTTTTGAGGATCGGAGTCAACAGTTGGCATCCAAACCCAATGAAAATATGGAAGCAGAGGGCTTTTAGACACATACATATCCATCCATGGATCACGATATGTCAATACAATATCTGGCTTGAAATCTAGTAGTACTTTATCAAATCTCCATGCACCAAATTGATTATTTGGATTGCCATTATACATATCTTTATGTTCTTGCGAATCATCTTCGTCTGGTGCATTTGGATAAAACTTCCATGGAACCTGTTTTGCCAAAGAAGAGTTACAATAAATACCAAACTCTGCAACCTCATATTTATCACTAGCATAAAGTCTTTCTAAAAGATTCTTTGCATAGGTGCCAAACCCAGATGCTAATGTATGATTCTCTGCTACAACAAGAACTTTCTTTTTACTCATTTGTATCCCTCAGTTTCTCTACAGCACTCATAAAGAGTTTCTTAGTATAATGTCTTCCTCTGCCTATCTCTTTACATATCTCTGTAAAGTTGTGGCCCATACATCTTAGTTCTATAACTTTCTTTTCTTCGCTAGTTAATATATCAGGCATATATTCCCAAAAATCATCGTCACTACAGACCTCTAAGAAACCTATAATAATATTGTTCAGGTCTGCTTGATTGTTATATTTCTTTGCGTTATTAATTGTTTTAATTATTTCCCAGCGAATAGGGTTTCTGGCAAATGGACTGAACTTACAACCCCTATTTGGATCATATTTTTGCAGTGCTTTCCACAAACCTATGCGACCTGCCTGAATATATTCGTCTCTTTCTTCATCGCTTTTAGGATTAAATGAGTTGACGACCGACACAACTAATCCCATATTTTGTTCTATTTGATCTTCCATAAGTATCCTTATTATAGCTATAGTATCCAAACTAACTTCTTAGGGGTAAGACATTTTTTACTAAAAATCCCTTCTTTTCTTTTTGTCTCATACCCCGAAATAACATCACCGCTTTTTCCTGTAGTTTTTCCTTGTGTTTCTCATAATCTTCTGAGAACATAACTACATTGTCCAAGTTACAAGTAGAATCACTAAGGGTAATAAATGCCATCTTCTTACCTTTAGAGTCTCCCCTTTTAATAGTCCATTCCCTGATACTTTTGAGTTCTGCGGCAATAGCGATACCATTGGTAGATTGGAATCCATCTAGGAACTCTTTACAAGTGCAATTCGCGTGACTTGTATCATATTCATCTACTTTTGAGCAAGTAAGAGCGACCCCTAGATATTCTTGTTCATTTTTAGCTCTCCAAGCAGGACTATCTTCTAAATTATACCCCGGATTTTCTAAACTATCTATAAGTCCATCAATTATTTCTACCCTATCTTTTCTAAAAATAGGTCTTTTTTTATCTGACCAATCATTAGTCATTAACATTTTATTAAGAGTTTCCATAAGAGTATCTTCCATATTATCCCTAATCCATTCGAGTTCCCTCTTGCTCAACTCTTTGTACTGCTCATAGATATGTTTCATTTCTAATCTATTGATATAAAAACAATCACAAGCACCAGATAGAATAAGTGCCAACATAGAATCACTCTTGATACAATGACCGTATCTCATAAGACATTGATCAAAAGTCATTTCATCTACATTCTGTTGTCCCTGTTCTTTAATACAACTAAGAAGTTTATCATAAACAGATTTACCAACCTTCTTTACATTAGTCATTCCAAATGTTGGACATTCGCCAACTAACTGAAAATCTTTCTGTAACATCTTGATGTTTGGAGGTTGAACATAGATGTTCATCAAACGAGCATTATTTACTAACTCATTGATTTCTTCAAATGTATCTGGTTTTCCAATAGCATGTTTCAAATAAGAAGTAAAGAACTCATGTGGAAAATGTGCCTTGGCATAAGCAGTAAGATAACCATTAGTGGCATAAGCATAAGAGTGTGACTTATTGAATGAGTATCTTTGTGATGCTTCAATCCAAGAGAAGATTTCTGATGCTTCTTCTTCATTCACGATACCATGCTCAATCGCTTTACTAATAAACTCACCTTTGATTTTACCCATCAACTCTACATTCTTTTTACCAATAGCTTTACGCAGAACGTCTGCTTCCTGCAAAGAGAAACCAGCAAGTTCTTTAGCAATCGCCATCGCTTGCTCTTGATAAACAAGAATACCTTGAGTAGGAGCAAGAATAGGTTCAAGGGCGGGATGCAGATAATCTACATCTTCTCGCCCATGCTTCCTATCAATATAATGGTTGGTAAGATTTTTACCTTTAATAAATGACTCTGTACAACCGGGACGAATAATAGCAATTAAGTCAGATAGTTCATCAATGCTACGAGGTTGTACCTTCTCTGCATTAGACCCTTGGATTTCCAACTGGAACACACCTTTAGTATTACCCTCACAAATCAAGTCCCAAGTAGCAGAGCAGTCCTTTGGCAACTTCTCTACATCAGGGTCAAAGATAATACGACCATTACTATCAGTTTCAAATGTACATCCACAGGGAAAGGTCTTCATTTATCAACTCCATAATCATCACTAACTACATAGAACTCTTCCATTGTACACATCTCTTCATCAGGACTACCATTTCTCAATCCTGCTGCTAATACTTGTAAAGTTGGAGCACCAGTATCACCATCATAAACAGTTCCACACTCTGCAACTATTTCAACTTCGGTCCCTTTGTCAAACCAAGTTCCATTAGAAATAAACTTCATTACGCAAAACTTCCTTTAAACTTATCAACACTAACTTGACGACGAGCAAACTTCAAAAATCTAACCAAGATTTTAGCAGTATCAACAACATCAGAAATAGCACTATGAGCTTGACCATGAGATACTAGTCCAAAGAACTCTTTCAATGTATCCATCTTATAGTTTTCTGGTTCTGGCATATTCTCAAACCAGTAAGTAATATAATGAAGCAAGTCCATGTTACCCATCTTGGCGAATGGATAGTCCAACTTATGCCTATCACACATATTACGAATAATGATGTCATCAAATCCATCTACATTATAACCACTATATGCTGGTTCTGTAAAGTAGATTCTGCGGACTGGATCTTTTTCAATATGATACTTCTGCAAATAAGAACAGAAGTTTTTCATAGCAACCTTTTGTGATTTGCCTTTCTTCCAAGTACTTACAATGTCTTCAGAAGAACAACCTCTTGTAGAGGCGTGCCAATCAATAGTTTTTTGAACACCTGTTGTAAAGTAATCATCCTTATCAATACCGGGAGGTTTGACTGTAACCTCAAAGGTATCATCCATTTTGATTTCTAAAGTTCTAGGATTAACTGGAACCGCCGCAATCTCTACTGGATTAGCAGTAGTAGGATCAGGTCCATCAGTTTCCAAATCATAAACAATAATCCAACGATGATTCATTATTCAACTCCTAATAAAATATCTGCAACGGACATAACTTTATCCAACATTGTAATACCCAATACATCAATTTTCAATAGCCCAACTTCTTCACAACTTGGACCTTCAAATCCAGCAATGTAACCCTTATCGTTTGCATCAGTAGACCTAACCATAGGACAAGTCTCTGAAATCTTGTATGGAGAAACAACAACACCAGCGGCATGTTTAGATTGAATAATCTTTGTTCCTTCTAAACGAATCGCTTGTTTAAAAATCTCTGCCTTATCACCAACAAGTTCTCCATTCTCATCAATCTGAACCCAATCTTTAAATCTATTAGGATTGTTTTCAATGCACCATCTAATGATAGAAGAAGTTCCAAGTTCCTCTTTCATTTCTTGTAGTTCATCAGCAATCTTCGCTTCGTCTAAAATGTATTTAGTCATAGCGTTTTGTTCTGTAAATGAGATACCACCTACGGCGTGCATAACTCGCTTCAATGCAGAACGACCTTTTAGAGTTGTATAGGTAACGATTTGAGCAACATTATCTTCACCATACTTATCCCTAATATATTCAATAACTTTAGGTCTTGCTTCTTTTGGAACATCAATATCAATATCCGGCCAGCTAATTTTACCCGGAGAGTTACGACCTGCGTTATAAAATCTTTCAAAAAGTAGGTCTGCTGGGATAGGATCAATCTGTGTAATATCAATTAGATAAGAAACCATACAACCAGCAGCACTACCACGACCGGGACCAGTAATGTATCCATTCTTATGACAGAACTTAATGATGTCACGAACGATTAGGAAGTAACTACTCAAACCGCAAGATGTAAAAACTTCCAACTCATGATTAACTCTTTCGCCATAAATCTGGAACTGCTCTGGATCATTATCCATACTAATGTGAGCCATCTTCTTTTTCCAACCATCACGACATAATTTACGAAGATAATCTTCATCACTCATACCACCGGGACATGGAAACTGTGGAGGATTAGGAGCAGATAGAATACTATAGTTATCACACATTTCTGCAATCTTATTAGTATTTTCAATCTCTTCTACTGTATGCCAACTTTTCATTTCTTCAAAAGATGGAATATGGAAGTTATCTGATTCAAAGAAGCATTGTAATCCAACACTATTACCTTGCTTGATATCCATTTGGATTTGACCTAGAGTTTTCTTCAATGAAGTACATAAAAGAACTCTTTGATCAATAGCATCTTCTCTACGGGCATAATGTGCATCTGGAGTAGCAACACAAGGAATACCAGTAACTTTAGATACTTGACGTAAGCAGTTAGCAATAGTTTTAGCAAGTGGATTTCTTTGACTATCAATCATTTGGATTTCAATGAAGAAGTTACCTTTTCCATAAAGTTGTTCTAGATAAGTAGCCCATTCGCACCCTTTTTTTAGCCAATCATGGTGTAATCTTTCTTCGGTTTCATCCATCATTTTATATTGAAGAATAGAACCAAGATGACCACTAAATGTGACAAGATTCTGACCACTAATAGTAAACCCAACATCTTGCATAGAAACGCGAGGCTTATGATAGAATCTGTCTGGATGGTTTGAAAGAGCAACTAATCTCAAAATCTCTTTCCAACCCTCTAGATTTTTAGCAAGAATAACTTGATGTAATAGTTTCTTATTATCAGGATTCTTATCAGTTGATTCACCAAAGCAGAAATAAAACTCACAACCCAAGATAGGTTTAAGTCCATTATCTTTCATTGTTTTTACAAAATCAACAGCACCACTAACTGTGCCATGATCAGTCAAGGCACAAGCAGTAGAACCAATCTCTTTGATACGAGATGCGATTTGTGAAGTCTTGGAAAGTCCATCGAGCAAACTATATTCAGAATGGACATGCAATGGCGTATAACTCATTCGATACTCCCCGGAGCTTTGTAAGAGGCAAAGTTAAATTCTGGTGCATTGTAGTTTTGAACAACCCACTCAACACCTTTTTTCTTAATCATATATTTAATCTGTTCACACTTTGTCATATCTCTATTATACCTTACGTTTTTGAT
>Ga0255761_10001854_pt1 | contig 19614 bp, 12 predicted proteins | sample 071ome_29_FD_179961 | JGI IMG/M metagenome (GOLD analysis project Ga0255761, IMG submission 179961) | Coastal salt marsh microbial communities from the Groves Creek Marsh, Skidaway Island, Georgia - 071407BT metaG (version 2) | ecosystem: Environmental > Aquatic > Marine > Intertidal zone >... | reverse complement strand
GCCATACCGAGTGGTCTGCCTTTGGTATCTGAAAAAATACCATCAACATTCATTATTACGCCACTATCATAACCTACATAAATTTCATCATTTTTAAGCACAATGTCCTCTGGTCCATGATATCCATCATTAATCCAAAATATCTTGATGTCTTTAAGTTTTTGATTCAAAGAAAACATGGGGTCCATTCTGCTGTCTTTTGGGCTTTCCCATATGGTTGGTTCAATAGGAACTGGCCAAAACAAAAGATAGATGATGGCTGTGGTGAATAGAAGTGAAATGATATTTGAAATATTATTAATTTTTTTCACTTCATTAGTAAGCCTTAGCGAAAACTACTAAATGTTTAGCAGTTTCCCCTGAAAAAATACACTTATTGGCGGAGTCTTCGTTATCTTCAACTATACAGCGGATTGTTGCTTTGGTTTTTTCCTTGATTTTAAGTTCAGTTTCGTCAGTTCCATCCCAGTATGCTTTAATGAATTGATTACTTTTAGATAGGGTATCTACAAAATCAGTAAAAGAGCTTACTGTACATGTATTGTTATCCATAAAGGTTTTTGCATTGTTAAAAAGATTATCTTGAATACTTTGTAAAATAGTTGGTATTTCGTCGATTTTATCAATTTGGACTTGATATTTTTCTGAATTATCTCTTTGACAAACAGTAACCTCCATATTCTCAAACTCTTTTAATCCAATTTCAATTCTTATTGGCACACCTTTAAGCTCCCATTTATTGAATTTAAATCCCGGACTTTCATCCAGATCATCAATGTGTGTTCTTATGTTTAGTTGAGTTAATTTTTCTTTCACTTTTGTTACAAAACTAGAAAATTTTTCAGACTTTTCTTTTTTTGGATTAATTGGGATAATAACAACTTGTGTAGGTGCAATTTTAGGTGGAATTTTTAGACCTTTGTCATCGCCGTGGACCATTATCAGCGCTCCAACCATTCTTGTGCTAACACCCCAACTTGTTGCATAAACCGGGTGCTCTTTGTTGTCTTTGCTTTGAAATTTTACATCAAATGCTGATCCAAAATTAGTCCCAAGATAATGTGAGGTACCTGCTTGTAGAGCCTTCTTATCTCTCATCATTGTCTCAATTGAGAATGTTTCATCTGCTCCTGCAAATCTTTCAAGATTTGATTTCCTACCTATAATTGTAGGGATTGCTAAATAGTCCTCAAATAATGTTCGATAAATTTCTACAATTTCTAGCGTCTCTTTCATTGCTTCTTCTTTAGTAGCATGTGCAGTATGGCCCTCCTGCCATAAGAACTCAGAAGTTCGTAAAAATAGTCTTGTGCGCATTTCCCAACGTACGACATTTGCCCACTGGTTTACTTTTAACGGTAGATCTCTGTATGATGTAATCCATTTTTTAAACATGTGCCAAATGATTGTTTCGGATGTTGGTCTAACAATGATTTCTTCTTCAAGTTTCGATTCGGGATCTACTGTTAAAGACCCTTCTTCAGAAATAAGTTTTGAGTGAGTTACAACAGCGCACTCTTTAGCAAAGCCTTCAACGTGTTTTGCTTCTTTTTCTAAAAAACTTTTAGGAATAAATAGTGGAAAATATGCATTATCGTGACCACTGTCTTCAATCATTTTATTTAAGGAGTCTCTTATGTTTGTCCAAAGCGAAAAGCCATAAGGCTTTACCACCATTGTTCCTTTCACAGGGCCATAGTCAGCTAGATCAGCATCGAGTATGACGTCTGTATACCATTTGGAAAAATTATCGCTTTGTTTTGTAATTTTGGCCATTTACTATCGCTTTAATATATTATAAAGTAGAGTTAATTTATAGAAAATCCAATACAATGAAAAAAGCTATCTTTTCAACTGAAATCAACCTGCTAAGAAGCACTATGCAACGCCTTTTAAGGAGAAGTGCTCACACTAACATCACTAAAATATTAAAAAAAACGCACCAAGCAGATGTTGCGCTGATCATGAGAAACCTAAATCAATATGATCAAAACACAATTTTTAGTTTATGTCCTACTGCACTACACAAAGCAAGGCTCTTAGAAGAACTCGATGAAGCATTAATTGAAAAAGTGCTAGAAAATGAAAGCTCAAAGACAATTTCAAATATTTTTAGATATCTTGATACAAATGACCAGGCAACAATTATTAGTATGTTTTCCGAAGATAAGCAAAACGAAATCTTAAAAATAATTGAAGTTGATGATAAAGAGGAGGTTGAAGAGATAATGTCATATCCAGATGATAGTGCTGGAAGCATAATGACAAAAGAAACTTTTACTCTCGATCAAAACACCTCTGTTAAAGATAGCATTAAAAAACTTCAGTCATTCCCTGAAAATGACAAAATATTTTACTTATATGTATTAAACAACAAAGAAAAGCTTGTTGGAGTTGTATCTTTAAGAACCCTGGTAACTTCAAAAAACTCTAAAAAACTAAAAGATATTATGATTAAGGATATTCAAGCAGCAACCACAGATACTGATCAGGAAGAAGTAGCAAAAAAAGTGGCTCAATATAATTATCTCGCTTTGCCTGTTGTCAACAGACAAAATAAATTTCTTGGCATTGTTACTATAGATGACGTCGTTGATATTGTAAGGGAAGAGGCGTCAGAAGATTTTTTACAAATGGCTGGTGTGGGAAAAGACAGAGAAATTCTTTTAAAATCTCCCTTTGAAAATGCACAGTCTAGAGCACCCTGGATACTTGCGAGCCTCATAGGAGGTATTTGTGCTGCTACTATTATTAGTTACTTCAATAACGTGTTAGAGCAAATAATTGTATTAGCTGCATTTATACCAGTTATAATTGGAATTGGTGGCAATGTAGGCACACAATCTTCAACCATTGTAGTTAGAGGGCTGGCGACGGGAAGAGTGGATGTCACAAATACCTTTCCATTAATTTTAAAAGAAGTAGTTGTAGGAAGCTTGTTGGGCGCAACATATGGATTGCTAGTGGGTCTGGCCTCAGAATATATAACAGGAGCCTCAATGAACAACTTAGGTCTGGTAATAGGATTAAGCATATTTTGCTCAATGACTTTAGCAACCGCAGTAGGGGCCAGCGTACCTATTGTTCTTAAGAAACTTAATTTTGATCCAGCAATATCCACAGGCCCATTTGTTACCACGGCAATCGATATAATAGGGGTTGCTTTGTATTTTTTAATTGCCTCAACCATTCTAGTAAATTGATAAGAATTGCTTACATCATAGCTTTCCTCTTCTGTCAACTTTTTGCCAGTAGTGAGACAGAGTACAAAATTTCATTTGAATATTGGCTTAATGAAGATATAAGAATTTTTACAGTTGATAATGTGATTACACTAGAAGTTGAAAATGATGCTATTTATTTATCGTCCAATAACTGGTTTGGTGAAACATTATTAAATGAAAATATTGAATACGATGATCAGCCTTCACTAGAGAATAGTATTTTTAATAAAATTTTATTTGATAAAATTATTTCAAAAGAAGATTCATGGATTGAGGGGTATAGCTTGCTTGATGAAAAAAAAATCAAGGTAAGGTATTTATTTAGCGCTATTGTCGATGATTTAAGGTTGTATCGTATGGATATTAAAGCGTTAAATAAAGATAGTGATGATAATAAAGTAAATGATGTAATTTTAGGCAATGATATCATTATGGTGTGGACTAATTTGGACAAAGAAATCAGAAAAATTAGTTTGAGATATAATGGTGCTACTTATGTGTTAAAATTGAATGAAGAATAAATATTTATATATATTAAGTGCTTTCTTTTTAGGTGCATGCGCAGCTCCAACCTCTAGCCTTGATCTTTCAAACAACCAAATAAATAAAGCAGGGTATTTATTCTATCAAAATGGCGATATAAATCTACACATATCTGATCTCAAACATAAACTAGTACTTCCAGCAGAAGAATATGGTGTACCTGATTATATTAACTTGCTACCGAATGCTAAAAGAGATTATAGATCTGGTTATCATGTGGGAGTAGATTTTTCTTCTCCTATGAACTATCCTATAAGAGCAGCATTTGATGGAGTCGTTGTCAGAAGCAACGCTTATCAGCAAGATATAGACATAGACACATATAATTATTTTTTAAATCTGTCGTCACAAGTAGGTAAAACACCAGATGATATTTACAACTTTATTCTTCTTGGTAAATCAGTTGTTATTGATCACGGCTACAATATCACAGATAAATATAGAGCTATCACTGTCTACTCACACCTTTCTTCTATTACAGAAGGAATGATGGCAGGGGATATAGTTAAGGCGGGTGACATCATTGGGCTATCTGGCAACACTGGAACTTCTTCTGGGGCGCTACAAAATGACAAAGGTGCTCACTTACACTGGGAATTGTTTTTTGATGACAAGTCTGGAAGATATTTTCTGGGACAAAACATACCTTCAGAGTTATTAAAAAGTAATATCGAACAATTATTTCAATAAGAGAAAGAAAAAGGGCTCATTTCTGAGCCCTTTAACTATTTTATTTTCTAAACTATTAGAACAGTTTTAGAAATCAAATGTAACCTGCATGGTGCTTTGATCATCAAAGTACTCATTAGCAGTTCTCATAGCATATGAAACATGCATCATGTAATCACCAACAGGAACTGATACTCCAGCACCCAATGAAAGGCCCCAGTTTGTACCGCTCCACTCTTCCCAATCTGCGTCTGAAACACCGGTTGGTTGTTCATCATCACCGACAGTCATAGTTGATGCTGCACCGAACCATGAAGATCCAAGTGTGTATTTAGCACCAAGCGCTAACGTATTCGTTTGATATGAGTGATTAGTAAATGTTGTATTTACGCTTAGATTGTCTAATACATCATATGATGCAGAAAGATCTAAGCTTGTAGGTAAAGCAAAATTATCTGCTACGATTCTGAAACTCTCTGTACCTGAACCAGACTCTGATTCACCTGGAACCATATCTTGGTCTAGGTTGATACCATCGTAGTGCATTCTACTACCTACATTTTTCATAGCTACACCAAATGTAAGTGGTGCGTTTGGAAAACGATATTGTACACCAACATCGAGTGCCATACCTGTAGCGGATGTTTCTTCAATTGTTTCTGAAATTAATTTTCCAGCTACACCTACATTAACACGATCTGAAAACGCTCTTGCGAATCCAGCAGATGCAGTAAAGAAACTTGGAGAAAATGTTTGACCATCTCCTTCCGGTGCAAATGAAGTTGTTTTTGGAATATCACCAAAATCTAATGATTTTAATGTTAAACCAAATGTTCCTGTTTCACCCATCGCTACAACCATACCTGCATACAGTACATCAATATCTGCAATGTATGTGGTAGTTGAAACTGTTCCTTGAAACCCAGAGTTGTGCCTAGCTAAACCAGCTACATTAGTAAATAATGCATCTATTCCAGCTACTGTACCAACGTTCGTTCCGCTAAGAGCTACTGTTTCAGTGCCAACTGGTATAAGAAGCTGTGCAGCCCCTGCAGTACCTTGCGATCTTACTGTACCAGCAGTAAGAGCAGAAGCTAAAACTGCGCATCCAAGGAAGATTTTAAATGTATTTTTCATTTCTTATTCTCCTTTTCCTTAGTAAACGTCAAGACGTTGTTCTGGTTGAATTACAGCTAACTTGAGGATTTTATCTCCTCTGTTAGTCTCTACATGCGCAATGTACATTCCACTAGCAACTGGAAGTTCGAAGTTATTCTTCATATTCCAGTAAGTGTGCTGTGAACCTGCGTCATTGTGCTTAATTGTTCTTACTAAAGTACCATCTAAAGCAAATATTCTAATTGTTGTTGGTCCTTCAGTTGGAAGATGACTAAACATAACCCTTCTGTCAAGAGCATCTCTTTCTTCTGGGTTATAACCATAGTATGGGTTTGGCCATACTGTAATTTTGTCTGGATCATAATCCATAGCCATCATTGTCATACCGTCAGTTGTAAAGCTAAATGTATCTCTACTTGATAGAGGTTTAGCCATTTTAAATACAACTGAACTTGCACTATCATAGCCACTACCATAAGCTGCGTGTCCAGCTGCCGTTGGCAGCTCTGATCCTGCTAGGTATGCAGTAAATAGTGTCGCTGTCATATATGGATAACCGATTCCTGCACCACTAGTTGTTGTAGCAGTACATGAACTTCCAGATGCCCAACCACAACCACCAGAAGTGGTTACGTCATTATCAGCAATATATTGTGCTTCATTTGCTGGGTCATATTCAAAACCAGGATTTCCTACAAAGGCATAAATAGGCTCCCATGCTGGTGCACCATATACTGGTCCAGACCATCTAACACCATCTAGTGGGTTTGAAAGTCCTGCAACACCATCAGATTCCCAATAACTTGCAAACATCTGTTCTTTTTGTCCGGTTGCAAAATTATGTCTATATGCTGCAAATGGCACATAGTCATTAATGTCTTCTGAAATATAATCGTATCCTAGAGTAACTTGTCCAAAGTCAAGCTCAACATCATCAGATTCCCAATAGTTAAATCTGTCGAAGTCTCTATTGTATGGCTGCATGTATGCTTCACCTGCTCTGTTTTCAATAATGTATCCAGTACGTCCTAAACTAGGAGGTAGGTAAGATACAGAAGTGTCTCTTAAGTCATCATTTTCAAGCCATCCAGAAGCATATTCCTCAACGGCAACTAAGTCTTCTTGAGGACCAAATACTTGTACCTGGAATCCATCATATAGATTAGCTGCACCAACACCGACTTCTACTCCGGTCATACCGTTAACACCACCCATCACTGGGTTGTTTGCTTCGTAAACCTCCCCGGTTGTTGTGTTGGTTAAAGTCCAATTAACAACAGCTTCGCCAGTTGGCATAGTGTCGTCAAATGTTACATTATATGCATCTCCAGTTAGTTTGGATGGATCTGCAACCCATACTTCAACGTAACCCTGTGCAGGCCCATCGTGAGTTGCTAGCATCATGTCTCCAACACTAGCTGTTGTTTCACCAAACATTAATGTGTTAGGCACTTCTGGTCTAACGCTAAAGTATCTTGGTGAACTTTCAAATGTTTTAGGTACACCAAACTCATTGTACCCATATGCAGTAACAGCAAAGTAATAATTTCTATTTGTAATAAGTTTGCTATTACCGTTTAATGCGTCTTTGTCAACAACATGATAACGAGCAAGACCTGAATCAGATCCAAACTGTGTTGTTACAGCAATATACTCATTGTAGTTTGTATCAAAGACTGTGTCTACAATTTCTTCAACACCATTCACAACATCGTATGTTGCGATTCTTTTTCTTTGTCCAGAACCATCAGCGGTTTCAACCTGGTATACATTGTATCCTTCAAAAAGGTAATTGGTTGTGTTACCGTCAAGATCTGTAAAGAAACTGTCCTCATTGTAGTCCTCTGAGTTTCCTTGCCATGAAATTACAATTTCATCTGCGAAAGCAGAAGAAGCTACAACAGGAGGCACTGGTGCATCTGGAAGGTCAAAGTCATTGTCATATGCTGATTGAGCAAGTTGGTCAACCTGTTCAAGATATGCAACAGATGAAAGCGCATCACCGCCGGCAGCGTGGAAAATACCAAACACCACTTCCTGTGAATCGCCTGCAGCCATAGTAAATGGACCTACACTCATTAGGAATCTTCTATCAGCAGCTGATGAATAGTTACCATCAACAGGATTTTCTGTTCCGTGTGTTTGAGCAGGGTCTCCATAGAAACAAAATTTCTGATCGTATAAATCACCAGCAATTTCGTTTGGATATGGACTACCATCTTTTCTTAAACCTTGCAAATAAAAATAACCTTCTACTTCATCAGCAGGGTCAGTATATGTTGCGTCTCCATTAATATAAAATGCAAATGATGACATCTTTAGGTTTTTCTCGCCTGGAAAGTATGTACCAAACATTTTAGCACCTTGAGCGGGACATTCAACTGTGTCAGTTGGGTCATCACAAGGAACCTTAGGTCCTTGGAAGAAGTCATATCCTGCTGCTGGTGTTCCAATGTCTAGGTTGTCATAATATGTGTCAGGTCCGTCATTCCAAACATAACCCATACCGAGCTCAACATTACAACCAACAAGGTCGTCACCTGCGTTACCTAAGTCTGGATCTGACCATAGACCCATATATGTGTCTACAAGGTCATCTCCACCTTTGTTAATAACTAATTGTTTAATAAATAGCATGTCTCCAATAGCGTCAATTCTATCATAACCAAACATAGTGGTCTGAATTTCAACGCCCATTGGGTCTGTACCAAAGTTAAGCTTATAAGCGATGTCTCCATCGTTACTCACAAACCATAGTACCTGGTCACCAATAAACTCTGGGTGGTCAGTACCTGCTGGAAGAGGAGTATAAACCCCATCTCCATCGACATCTACCCAAGGTGCTCCAAAGTCAACTGGCCAATTTTGGAAGTCATCATGGCTAGCTGGATCATCAAGCATGCTTTTATTAACTTTATATATTCTATGAACCGCTGCTAATGGGTCACCACCATATGGACCAGGGCCCATATCTTGTGTGTAATCTCCAACAATCGTTCTAATCTCGCCGTTCACAGTCGCTCCCAGCCAAAGTGCTGATTGGAAGATTGAGTGAACACCCGTTCCTTTTGGCCATTCTAGTGCAGAATCACCAGAAACATGGTAGTCAAGAAAAAGACCGTTGTTGGCAACGTCAGCGTAAATACGGTTTCCATCAAATGTACCACTTGAGTCCACGAAGTTAGACCCGCTAAAGTTTGAAACCTTTTTGGTTTCTCTTGCTTCTAATGAAGAAACAAGCAGCACGGCCATCACCATCGTGAAGGTGGTAATATTCTTTAAGATTTTCATATATACCTCTTTACCTTCTTATTATTAAAAACTAATGTTTAAACCAACCCTTACTGTGCGAGGTCTGTTCCATCTACCAGGAAACGCTAAGTTATCTTGGTAAAGCGCTGCAGCATCTACATCAGGGTTTTGTGATAATCTATTGGCAAGCCATTGTTGCCCACTTTCAGTAGCAACCCAGCCATCTTCAGCCACGTTACCTGTACCATTGTAAACAGCATTTACTTGTTCAGAATCAAGTGCATTAAATACAGACACATATGCATTAGCAGTTAAACCGCCTAAGCTAATAGCTCTGTCCACACGTAAATCTAAATTAGTATATGTAGGCATTGTACCTGAGTTTACTGGTCCTTCTGGGAACTCCCAGCGATTCTCAAAAACTGTACTATAGATTTGAGATGGTGTAAAGCGTGTACCACTACCAAAGCTCATAACAGCGTTAAATCCTGTGTTGGCTAAAGCACCTACTGCGTCAGGTGATCTCCAGTCAAGTATTACGTTTGCTGTATGCGTTTGGTCATAGTCTAATAGGTTCATCGCTTTTGGATAACCATCATCTGTACCAATCCATGTAATGTAGAAGTTTTGTTCACCATAGGAACCTGTACCTCTAGCTTCTGAGTAAGTGTAATTTGCTTGTGCATACAAACCTCTTGTTCTGCGCATTTCAAAGTTTGTAGTCAAACCTTGTGATACCATAACGTCACCGTTTTGGTATTGTGCCCAGTTTTGTTGCGTGTCGGCACCACCAGTGTTGGTAAATGCTTCGGTACGATTTGCAAGCGTTAAGTAATCTTTACTTTCTTTGTAGAATCCTTCAACCTTTAATGAAGCAAATGCTCCAAGACGTTGTTCAATACCAATTTCGTACTGAGTTGATCTTTCTGGTTTAAGTGCAGGATTCTCAGATGCAGTAGCATTACCAGCTAAAATATCAGCTGATAGCTGTGAATCTGATAAATATAAATAAGACATAGGTACTGATTGCCAGTGTGTACCGTAATTCGCACGGAATACTGTACGATCGGATACTGGGAATGAAACACCTATTCTTGGGTGTGTAGCGGTCTCTTTTTTAACTTTTTTCCATACATAGTTACCGTTACCGTCACCATTTCTGTTTACACGTTGTCTGTTAAAATAAAGATTGTTAAACCCATCAGAATCTCCATATCCATCATTATCGGAGTCTGGAGCCATAGCACCAGTGTCGATAGTTTCAAAGGACAATCCTAATTGAACAACAACATCTTTAAATTCAAGTTTGTCTTGAATATAGAAACGTGATTGTGTTGGCTCAGCTGGAGCTAACATGTGGTCGTTTTGGTTGTATTGACCGTCATACTCATCACCATATATGTTGTAACCCAAGTTAGTCACATATAAAGCTCTGTAATTAATAAATCTCCAGTCTTGACCGGCATCTACACCAACTGCAGCATCGATTTCAGCCTGAGAAGCAACTCCGTCGCCGTTTGTATCAACCTGGCTAATAGATCTTCCAATACCTGATGCAGTATTTACTCCGTATCTAGAAATTTCGTGTTTATCTATTGAGGCACCAAGCTTCAGCTCGTTGTATCCAATTTGGTTTGTGTAGTCAAAACTTACAGTATTGGTTGTAGTTTTTCTCGTATCAAAAGATGCATACTGAGAACCATAACCAGCAACACCAATAAACTCATCCGGTCCAATTGGATTAAAAGCGGTGTTGTTTCTCTTATAGTAATTAATGTCACCAAACTCGACTTTACCATCAAGATTTGTGTCTCTTCTACCATAAGAACCTAAATCATTTAAGTAGTTTTTATTACCACTTGTTGTTTCATATGTTTGTTGTGACAAAGACGCCTTAATATATGAAAGTGGACTGATAGTATATCTAGCATTTAAATATCCCATCGTAAAGTCTGATTCATTAAGAAATGAACCGTCAGTTCCACCAAAAACTCTGCTCCAACTATAACTATTTCCTTCATAGTCATAAGCCTGAGTACCAAGCTTTAAACGTAATGGACCAAAATCCATTGTCATATTACCATTAACAGTAATTCTTTCATTACTATCTTGCGGCTGTTGTCCATACATACGTCTATAATTACTATAAACAACATAAGTTGTATCCATGCTTGTAGTTCCGTCTCCAAGCGGATTTTCTCTAATAACGGTTTCAATATGTGCAATTTTGTTTCCGTTGGCATCGTTTCCATAAACTAAGCCATCTGAACCATCGCTATAATAATCTGATGGAGGAGCATCTTGCATAGGTGTTGCATCCATCACAGGATAATAACTATATGAGACGTCTCCACCTTTTTCTCTGCTTTCCACAGATAAATATAATTTAACGTTATCGCTTATTGGACCGCCAAAATCAAAATTAAGGTTTTGGTATCCATCAGTGTATAATTTGTCTGGGTCTGTGCTTGGATCTGCTCCAAGAGAAGATTCAATACCTACTCTTGATGTCCATTCTGATCCACCTGTTTTGGTAGTAATATTTACAATACCACCATTAGCACCACCATACTCAGCTGAGAAACCACCAGTTTGTACTGAGATTTCTTGTAATGCTGCTTGTGAGTTACCACTTAAAAGGTTTCCACCGCCATAAACATCTTTGACTGGAACACCGTCAACATAGTAACGACTGTCTCCGCTTCTACTTCCACGGAAAAATCCATTAACAACACCTGTCTGAAGGTTTACAATATTACTTACCCCTCTAACAGCAAAAGCGTCAATTAACTCTTTGTCAACGACACGAGTTGTGTTTGTTGCGTTTGGATTAATTAATGGTCTTTCTCTAGTTACTGTAACTGCCTGACCCGCTACAGCTGCAACATCAAGATTAAAATCAACAGTTGTTGTAAAACCGACTGATGTTCTAACACCTGATTCGATTACAGTGGTATAACCAATGTATTCAGCTCTAAGGTCGTAGTTACCTACAGGAACGTCAAGAATATAATATCTACCTAGTTCATCGGTAGCTGCACCAAGGTTTGATCCTTCAACTACAACATTCGCACCAACCAATGGATTTCCATCAGCATCAGCTACAACCCCCGCTAGCTTAGCAGTTGTTGATTGTGCAAACATCATTGTTGGTAGGAGAACTAGTGCAATTAACATACGTAGTTTTCTCATTATTCTACCTCCAAATGAGTATTTATATACAAATTTTTGTTTATTATTTTTTGTCATTTTTTATCTTACCCTATTATATATATGTATAAAAATTCACAATATATACACAGCTTCCAAAGGGTTCTTGCCCTTTCAGAAGCTAATTTCACCTAAATTGATGATTGTTTCTGTAGATGTCAATACATTTTTTGTACTTTTTTTTTGGCTCTCCTCGAGAAAAAATAGCTTTGTCGACGAAGAACGGTGTTAAGGGTGTGTATTATAAATTATTTGATTGTTATAGGTGTCGTTGTTCTTGATGTTAAACGGTTGGCCTTTTAAAGAATAATTAAAAAAATCCAACACAGTTTTATCCATAACTTGATCTACTATTTTTTTGTCAACCTCTCCTAGGCTGTCTAACGGTAAAGCAAACGGTGCTTTTTGATTATATATTAATTTCATATCTGTATATGAGTAATGTAAACTGTTTTTAATATATACTCCGTAACTCTCTTCGTTGGTTGCTAAAATCGTATTATAAATATCAAAATTTCTTTTTCCATCTTTTGAAAAGTTGATGTCTCCCTCAATATCTTTATCAAGAAACTGTTCTTGTCCTATGTGTAAAAATGGTTTTTTTGTGTTTGTTTGTGCGTCTTCATTTAGCAGTCCAAAAAACCAGCCATCAAGAGCAACCCCTGCTTTGACTTCGTTGTTTTTAAGCATTGCAATATAGGTTGTTCCTCCCCCCATTGAATGTCCCATTGCTCCCACGTTTTCAAAATCGATATTGTTTTTAAATGGATTTACAGAGCCGTCATTTAGATTGTTTTGTTTTAACGTTTGTAATAAAAAGGCGAGATCTTGGTACCTATAATTAATAAGAAGATTGGTATAATATTTTTTATGGTATTGAGCTTGTTCGTTCCAGCTTACGTTTTGTTTATATGGAATGGGGTTGCCATCCTTATCAAATGTAATGCTTGCATTATAAGTATGGTTGCAGGCTATCACTATATAGCCGTTACTTACTAGCTCCTCTACCTGAGATGTGTTTTGGGTTAAAAGCCCTCCGTCTCCATGTGAAAAAAGGATTAATGGAAATTTTTCATTTTGAATTGGAGAAAGCCCAAAAACACTGTTTGAAACTAGTTGGGTTCCGTGGTTTCCAAAGCTTGCGGGCAATCCAGCAGTTTTCGCAATGCTAGAAATTGATTTTTTTGGAAAAGTAATATGTGGTGCTCTTTGATAATTTTCTCCCCCTTCAGCAGGATACCATATTTGAACCATTAGCTGCCTGTAATCTGTGGGGTCAGTGGTATAAACTTCACTTCTGGAGCTGTCTGTCCAAAAGTATACCTGTGTTCCAATATTATATTTTCCTTTTGGTGGATCAATGGACTCCAAAGGGACTAGCACGGAGCCAACGACAGCACACCCTTGTAGCGCAACACAAACGAAAAATATGAATATTTTTAAAGTATTCTTTTGGTATAAAAAACTCATACCATAAATTACACTTTATCATTTACATCAAAAAGTGCAAAAAAATAAGAGCAATATTGTTGTAGTAATTGGTGCTCAGTGGGGCGACGAAGGCAAAGGAAAGGTTACCGATTATTTTGCTGCACGCGCTAATTATATTGTGCGATTTCAGGGTGGAAATAATGCTGGTCATACAATTATTCTTGACGACAAAACGATCAAACTACATTTAATTCCTTCTGGTATTCTCCACAAAGAATGTAAGCTTATTATTGGAAACGGTGTGGTGGTTGACCCCCGCGTTTTAATCAAAGAATTAAACATGTTAAAAAAAGAAGGTCTTTCAACAAATCTACTTATAAGCGATAGAGCACATCTTATTATGCCCTACCATGTAGATATTGATTATCACCTTACCAACTATCAAAACGAACTGGCAGCAGGTAGCACTCGCTCTGGTATTGCTCCTGTTTATGCAGATAAGCTTTATAGGCACGGGCTAAGAGTGGCCGATTTATTAAATGAAGATTTATTTGAAACTCGCCTTAAAAAATCATTTGACTTTAATAAAGCGCTTGTTGAAAAAGTGTTTAATGAAAAGTTTAACCACAACTTTAAAGAAATATTAAAAGAGTTTCTTGGATATGGTTCTTTGATTAAACAATATGTTGCTAATGTTACTGAGGTGCTTTCTAGAGCTGTGGAAAAAAACGAACAAATTATGTTTGAGGGTGCACAAGGTGCCTGTCTTGACGTTGATCACGGGCTATACCCTTATACTACGAGCAGTAATACCATAGCCGGTCAAATAGAGGCTGGTGGTGGAGTGGGGCTAAACACATCAAAAAAAATCGTGGGAATTGCTAAGGCATATTTAACGTATGTAGGTCGCGGTCCATTTCCGACAGAAATAAAGGGGGAGTTGGAAAATAAAATTCGTGATGTTGGCCAAGAATATGGAACTACAACTGGTCGCGCCAGAAGAGTTGGTTGGATTGATCTAGTACAGCTTAAGTTTGCCAATCAACTAAATGACTTTTCTGAAATTATATTAACCAAAGTTGATGTTTTAGCTGGTCTAAAAAATATAAAGCTTTGTGTTGGCTATAAGATAAATGGTAAAGACTTTAAGGGTGTTCCTTCTGATATTCATAATTTCAAAAACATCGAGCCTGTTTATGAAACGCTTCCTGGTTGGGGTCCTTTGCCCAACCACATTGAAAGCCTTAATCAATGTCCCGACGAACTAAAGAGCTTTGTTGCAAGGGTTGAAGAGGTTGCGGGAGTTAGGGTGTCTTTAATTTCATATGGCCCCGATCGAAACCAAACTTTTAAAATATAATGCTAGATAAACTTGCTAGCTGGGATACGATCGATTTTTCTTCTAGCACGGATGCAGAAATCACAAAAACCCTCAAAGAATTAAATATCCCGCTAAGCGTTGACGAAGTAAAAAAAATTCAATTTTCGTTTCTAGACAGGCCAGCTACCTTGACAGAGCTTGTTCTATTTTCTATACAAGGATCAGAGCACAGTTCATATAAAAGCAGCAAAAATCATATAAAACACTTTTTAACAGATGGGGAGCATGTAATCTTGGGTGCTAAAGATGACGCGGGTGTCGTTTCATTGTCTGTAGATGATAATGGAAACAGGTACGGTCTCGTTGTAAGTCATGAATCACACAATCACCCCAGCCAAATTGTGCCCTACGAGGGTGCTGCTACTGGAGTGGGAGGAAATGTAAGAGACGTTTGCTGTATGGGGGCAGAGGTGATGTCTTTGGGTGACAGTTTAAGGTTTGGAGATATCGATAGAAATAAAACAAAATGGATTAGTGATGGTGTTGTGTCTGGTATCGCGGGTTATGGCAATCCGCTTGGTATACCAAATATTTGTGGTGATTTGTATTTTGACAAAGAATACAATGAAAATTGTTTGGTTACTGTGTTAACAGCTGGTGTGGTTAAAGAAAAAAATGTAATCAGGTCAAAGGTACCTAAAAATTCTGTTAACTATGATTTAATATTGGTTGGAAAGCCGACAGACAATAGTGGGTTTGGGGGAGCAAGCTTTGCATCGCTAGAGCTTGAAGAAGAAAAAGAGCAGCAAAACAAGGGGGCTGTCCAGGAACCAAACGCATTTCTTGAAAGGCATATTCTAAAATCTACTTATGCCCTTTTTGACTATTTAGAAGAAAAAAATTTAATCAATAGGGTTGGTTTTAAAGATTTGGGCGCTGGCGGTGTTGCTTGTGCAAGTATTGAGCTGGCGGACGCTGCTGGGCTGGGCGCTGAGGTTTGGGTGGATAAAATTCATACCAGCATGCCGGAGCTTGACGGTCATATTATCCTTTGTTCAGAAACACAAGAACGCTTTATGTGGGCGTGTCCAAAAGATTTAACACAAACCATTTTAGACCACTACAACAAGGTGTTTGATTTTCCAAATGTTTCAGCTGGTGCAATGGCAAGCGTTGTAGGAAAAATTATAAATGAAAAGCATTATACTGTTTTTTATAAAAATAAAAAACTTGTCGACGGTCCAATAGAAAAAATAAATGAGGGTTTTGTTTATAGTCGTCCAATGTCTGAAAAGAAAACCCAATTAGAAAATGATCCTCTGCCAGAAAAAATTGACTATAACGATTTAATGTTAAAAATTTTATCCCACGAGAACGTAGCTTCGCGCGCGCCTATTTACGAGTCTTATGATAAAAATGTTCAAGGAAGAGTTGTCAATGAACGGGGGGGAACAAACGCTGGTGTAGTTGCTCCTTTTGACTCAAGAAATTTTCCAAAAGAAATTAAAGATGATTGTTTTTCTGCTGCCCTTGCTCACAACCCTTCAATTGGTAAAATTGACCCATATCTTGTTGCACAGCACGCTGTTATAGAGGCTTGTGCAAAAACTGTTTCTGTGGGCGCCTCCCCGCTTGCGCTTACTGACTGTTTGTGTTTTGGAAATCCTGAAAAACCTGAACAAATGTGGCAATTCTCGCAAAGCTGCATTGCCATTAGGGAGGCTTGTAGCCTTTTACATTTTAATGAAACAGACAATCTGCCAATAGTGGCAGGGAACGTAAGCTTTTATAACCAGAGCGGGGATCGATCTATTCCAGCAAGTCCAGTGATAGGTTGTTTTGGGAGGGTTTCCAAAGAACAGGTTTTAATGAACGGGTTTAGATCTGGCGACGCAAATATATATTTGGTGGGCGAAACTCCTGCCTTCATTGGTGGAAGCATAGTTGCAGATGTTTTAAATATAAAGAACACAAAGGTTCAAAAAATTGACGTACAAAAATATAATAATATGTTAAACTGTGTTTTAAAAGCTAATTCAGAGGGTCTTATAAGCTCTGGTGGTTATGTTGGTCTTGGCGGTCTGGCAACATGCCTTTTTAAAATGAGCTTTGTAAACAATGTGGGTTGTTCTATTGAAAAAGATATGGACAAAAACTTATTATTTAGCGAGAACTTTGCATTTGTTGTAGAGGTGTTTGAAGAAAGCTCTTCTGCCTTTGAAGGCGTGTTAAATAAAAGCAGGTGTGCCTATAAACTAATTGGCAAAACTAATAAATCCAGTAAAATTGTTGTAACAAATTTCATAGACTTAGATGTGGCTCAAACAAAAAAAACTTGGAAAAATGCTCTCAGAGAAAAACTTCAATAATGAATAAAAAAATTACCTATAAAGATGCCGGTGTTGATATAAAAAAAGCTGACGAAGCGATTGAAATGTCAAAGAAGGAGATTAGCAGCACTTTTAGTAAACACGTTTTGTCTTCGATCGGGGGCTTTGGCTCCATGTATTCGTTGAAAGACATATTTAAGAATTATCGCGATCCTGTTCTTGTTCAAAGCATTGATGGTGTTGGAACCAAAATGTCTGTTGCTATGGCGGCGAACAACTTTCAGTTTATTGGTCATGACCTAGTAAATGCGTGTTGTAATGATGTTGCGGCTACCGGAGCTGTGCCTTTGACTTTTTTAGACTATGTGGCAGGTAGCAATCTTGATAAAAGCATTATTTCAGACATAATAAAAAGCGTTGCACAAGAGTGCAAAGAACATGGTGTTTCTTTGGTTGGTGGCGAAACTGCTGAAATGCCTGGGACCTATCACAAAAATGAGTATGATTTAGTTGGGGTGGCAACCGGCATTATTGAAAAAAACAACATTATTGATGGGACAAGCGTACAGGCAGGAGATGTGGCGGTTGGAGTTTTTTCAAACGGCCTTCATACCAACGGCTACTCTTTGGCAAGAAAGCTTATTTTTAACACGCTAGGACTTTCAACGTCCGACACCCTGCCAGGGCACAACGTATCAGTGGGAGACTGCTTATTAGCTCCTCACACAAACTATAGCTCTTTAATCGGTCAAGTTCTTAATAAGGGAATTAATATTAAAAGCATTTCTCATATTACGGGCGGTGGCTTGGTTGATAATGTTCCTCGCGTTATTCCTAAAGATGTCTCTTTGGAGGTCGATATTAACTCTTGGAATAAAATACCAATATTTGATTTTTTAAAAAATAACCTAGATATTGAAACAAAAGACCTATATCAAACTTTTAATATGGGGGTTGGCCTTGTGTTCATTGTAGAACAATCGGAAAAAGACAGGTTGATTTCATTAATAGGTAAAGATAGTTGTAGTAAAATTGGTGTTGTTGTTAACGACAGCGTTAATGCGGTGCATCTTTATGGCTAAAAAGAAAATAGCCTATATTCAGTTTCCTGGTTCCAACACAGAAAATGAAACAAAAAACATTTTACAAAAACATGGTATGTTGCCATTTGGACACTTTTGGAATGACCCTTCTGAGCTGTTAAATGATTTTGATGGTTTTATAATTTTAGGTGGATTTTCTTTTGAAGACAGGTCTAGATCGGGAATTATTGCATCCCTTGAACCGGTTGTTAATGAGCTAAAAAAACAAGCTTTGCTTGGTAAGCCTGTTTTAGGAATTTGTAACGGTGCTCAGATTTTAGTAGAGTCTGGCCTAGTTCCGGGCAACAAGGAGCTTGACACTCTTGTTTCTTTAACTGATAATAAAAGAACGGTGGGGGGCCGTATTGTGGGAACAGGATATTTTAATAAGTGGTGTTATATAAAGCCTTGCGAAAACGCTAAATCGGCTTTTATTAAAAGAGATGGAAAGCCGATGAGGGTTCCTATTGCACATGCCGAAGGTCGTTTTTTATTTAATGATGATCTTGAGGCCGAAATATTAAAAAACAATCTGATTACCTATAAATATTGCGACTCAAGGGGAAGCCTTTCCGACGACTTTCCAACCAACCCTAACGGCTCACTTCATAGCGCCGCGGCCTTAAGCAACCCAACAGGAAATGTAATGGCGATAATGCCTCACCCTGAACGAACACTAAAAAATGAAGCTGATGATCTTTTCGAAAGCATGAAAAACTATGTTGAGTCTGATTCTCCCTTTAGCTATAAAGCCTTAAATTTTAAATCAAAAAAAATAGCTATTCAGAAATTTAAAAAACCATCAAAAGGCAGCGAACTTCTTATTTCTACAATTATCGCTGACAACGAAGCTGCATCGGTCGAAAAATGTATTCACAACTTGGGTGTAGATGCTAAGGTAAAAAAATATGTTCATTTTGAAGTTGACGCTACTAATAGCTTTGATATTGATAAAATTATCTCAACCGACGTATTGTTTAACCCTAGCAAAGAATACATAACTAAAACAAAAGAAGAATCGGGGGCGTACAGATTCTTGGTTCGTAACAAGGACGACATTGTTGGACAAAACCTTGCTCAAACTCTACGAGACCGCTTTGGGTTGTCAGATTTGAAATCTATAAAAAGAGGTATTGTTTGGGAGATTAAAATTAATTCACATTCAACAAAAAAAGACGTGGATTTAATATTAAATAGTCATATTTTTTCTAACCCCATTTCACAGGAATGTCATGAATATTGACAAAAAATATTATCAGGAAATTAACGACAACCTGACTAATACAATTCAGGATACCAATATTGACGCCCCTAATAAAAAAGTTGGAAAAGTTAGGGATGCCTATTTTTTAGACGACAAGGTGGTAATGATTTCTACTGATAGGCAAAGCGCTTTTGATCGCGTTTTAGCTGCTATTCCATACAAGGGCGCT
>Ga0255761_10001852_pt1 | contig 19639 bp, 18 predicted proteins | sample 071ome_29_FD_179961 | JGI IMG/M metagenome (GOLD analysis project Ga0255761, IMG submission 179961) | Coastal salt marsh microbial communities from the Groves Creek Marsh, Skidaway Island, Georgia - 071407BT metaG (version 2) | ecosystem: Environmental > Aquatic > Marine > Intertidal zone >... | reverse complement strand
AACGACCAATTGAAAGCCAAGGAGCTAGACGTATTGCAAACTAAGAAACAGTATGCAAAAAAGAAAGATGAAGATCTAAAAAGTATCGCTGACGGCATAACAGGCAAAAAAGGCAATGTGATCATAAACCTCACTAAGCCTATGAACTTTGCAGAAGATGATAACTACCAGTCTATCTCTGAAAAAATTACCAGCTCGATAATTTCTAGTTATAAGCTTCAAGCAACTAACTTTGCTGCTTGTAAGTTATTGAAGATTGATCTTAAACAAGATGCTTATTCTGCTGAAGAAATAGCTCATGCTGAAAAAAAACTAGAAGGCAGATGTCAATTTTTAGGCACTGGCGCTCGCTCCAAATTATTGGAGCAATACGCCAATCCGGCAATTAGACAAATGCAAATAACTTAATTTGAGTGATATGCACTTTCGTTGTGTTCACCAAAATCTAGACCTTCGTCTTCATCCTCATTGCTTACTCTCAAATTAGTTATTAGGGAAGTAACCCTAAGAGCAATCCAAGAAAATACTAAAGTCCAGAGACAAATAATCACTACGCCTTGAAGCTGAATCATGAACTGACTGAAAACAGATCCATCAAAGCCTGATGCTCCAGCCCCAAGAAAACCTTCAGGCTTTCCTACAAATGCCAGCATTAATATTCCTAAAATACCTCCAACTCCATGAACTGGGAACACGTCTAAAGAATCATCTATTTTGAAGTAACTTTTAATCATCTGCGTAGCATAGAAACAGACTAGCCCGGCTAAGAAACCAATTAATAATGCACCTTGAGGACCAACTGTTCCAGATGCTGGTGTAATAGTGGCTAAACCTGCAACCATACCTGTAGCAATACCTATGACCGTTGGTTTCCCAGATTTAAGCCACTCAACTGTCATCCAAGTCAACGCTCCAACTGCTGCGCTAATATGAGTAACAAGAATAGCCATAGCTGCATTAGAATCTGCTGCAACAGCGCTACCACCGTTAAAGCCAAACCATCCAACCCAAAGCATGGCCGCACCCATGACAACCATTGGTCTATTGTGCGGTATTAGAGCTCCGCCTGGAAAACCTTTTCTAGGTCCCAACATCATGGCTGCAACTAGCGCTCCTATTCCACAGGTTGCATGAACAACCAGGCCACCGGCAAAGTCAATCACACCTATGCCACCAAGATAACCGCCTCCCCAAACCATATGGCATGCTGGTAAATAAACCAACGTAACCCATAGAACTGTGAAAATACACATTGCGCTGAACTTCATTCTTTCAGCAAATGCTCCTACCACCAAAGCCGGGGTAATGACTGCGAAGGTCATTTGGAATACAACAAATAAACTCTCTGGCAAAGTACCTGATGCGGAATCTCTTGTTAGATTTGACAAGAACAGAGCATCAGTTCCGCCTACAACTGGACCTGTGCCAGTAAAAGCTATGCTATATCCATAGATCACCCAGATCACAGATACAATGCAGCAAATGGCAAAACATTGCATTAATACAGATAAGACATTTTGTGAGCGAACCAGTCCTCCGTAGAATAGGGCTAAACCTGGAAGAGTCATGAATAAAACCAAAGCAGTGGCAGTAAGGATCCATGCAGTATCTCCAGAGTTAATTTCAGATGATAATACTGCTGGAGATAGAAGTATGGTTAATGTAACAAGACAATAATTTAATAATTTCATTTTTTAATCCTCTTTAAATGGCTTCATTGCCTGTTTCACCTGTTCGAATTCTTATAACTTCTTCAATATTAGTAATGAATATTTTTCCATCACCAATTTTTTCAGTATTTGCAGATTTTGATATGACATCCACAATCTCAGCTGCTTTTTCAGAATTAGTAATAATTTCTAGCTTAATTTTAGGAAGAGTGTCTATTGTGTATTCTGCCCCACGGTAAAGTTCTGTGTGACCTTTTTGCCTTCCAAAACCTTTTACTTCCGTAATTGTTAATCCTTCAACTCCATAATCTAATAAAGCTTGACGGACTTCTTCAAGTTTAAATGGCTTTATGATTGCTGATATTAGTTTCATGTTTCCCCCTATAAAAATAATATATGTTTACAGATGCAACTATTATGCCAATTTATAAAGGTTAAAAAGGTGAATTAAATGGAAGTTTCTAAAGGAAAGTTAATTGACTGCACTTTTTTAATGCAAAAAAAATGGCCGCCAATTAATACTGACGGCCATTGTTACGAGTTATTATTTAAACTCTGGGTAGGCTTCAACTCCTATTTCTGATGCATCAAGACCTAATGCTTGCTCTTCATCAGTTGCTCTTATAGGTGTAATCATGTTGATAAGGTAAACAGCTCCATAGCTAGCTAGAAAACCAAAACCTGCGATAGATATAACGCCAATAAACTGAATTAAGAAGGATGCGTCTGCATTGGTAAATGGAACAACCATTACACCAAAGATTCCCACAATTCCATGAGCGGATATAGCTCCTACCGGATCATCAACTTTGAGTTTTGAATCAAAGAAAAGGATGGATGCATACACCAAAAGACCGCCTAAAAAGCCAATAATAACTGACTCACCGCCGCTTGGAGCACTTGGCCCAGCAGTGATTGCAACTAGTCCTGCAATAGCACCGTTAATAACCATGGTAACGTCACTCTTGCCAGTCATAACCAGGCTAAGAATTAAGGCCCCTATGACACCACCTGCAGCAGCCATGTTTGTATTTAAGAAAACTTGACTGACAGCAATCGCGCTTGCCTCATCACTTATTACGAGTTCTGAGCCACCATTGAATCCAAACCAGCCTAACCACAAGATAAGCACACCTAAAGCGGCCAAAGGAATATTAGATCCTGGCATAGGGTTAATTGAACCATCAGCTCCGTATTTTCCGTTTCTTGCACCAAGCAAAGTTACGACACCAAGAGCCGCTGCTGCACCAAGAAGGTGAACAGTTCCAGATCCAGCATAATCAGAGTAACCAAGAGTGCTTAAAAAACCACCACCCCAATTCCAGTATCCCTGAACAGGGTATATGAAGGCAGTTAGGATTACTGTGAAGATGAAGAAAGGTATTAACTTCATTCTTCCAGCAACTGCGCCTGAAACAATTGACATGGCAGTAGCAACAAAAACCACTTGGAAAAAGAAGTCAGCTTGTTGAGAATAGTCCATGCCATATGCCATACCGATTTCTTCAAGAGGCATGTCAGCACTTAGACCCCATGAGGTTCCAATGGCAGGTAATATTCCGTACACAATAGCCTCACCAGCTTCGTCTAATCCACCTGATATTGAAAATATCGCATCAGAGGGGTACATGAGTACAAAGCCACATACGAGATACATGACGCAAGCGATCGAGAACAAACCGAGGTTTTTGGTAACAATTTCAGAAACATCTTTCTTTTGGACCAACCCTGCTTCCAGCATGGTGAACCCAGCAGCCATCCACATGACCAGTGCTCCTGACATAATTGCGTAGAAGGTATCTAATGCAAATTTTATTTCTTCCATATTAATCTCCTTAATTAAATGGCTTCGTTGCCTGTCTCACCAGTTCTAATTCTGATGACATCTTCAACGTTGGTTACAAATATTTTTCCATCACCAATCTTTCCTGTCCCAGCAGTGGATGTAATGGTATCGGTTACTGTGCTGAGCTTTTCGTCTTCAACAAGAATTTCAAGCTTAATTTTTGGCAGAGTATCTACCGTGTATTCAGCACCACGATATAGTTCGGTATGACCTTTTTGCCTTCCATACCCCTTAACCTCAGAGAGAGTTAAGCCTTCTATACCAGCTTCAACAAGAGCTTCACGAACCTCTTGAAGTTTGAATGGTTTGATAATAGCTGTGACTAATTTCATATCTTATAAACTGGCTGAAATTGAAAAGAAGATACCATCTTCATCAGCTCCATATCCACTGTCGCTGAAGTCGTATGCTGTAATTCCACAATCAAAAGATCCGCATGTAAAACCATAGGTTATAGTGGTGTTATCGCCATAATCATCATATTCGCCATAGGCAACCGAGACAGGGCCAAATGCATATGAAAATTCTGTGTAATCTGGCGCTCCATCTTGTCCTGAAGCTAAAGTTAAACCAAAGTCACCAAAGCTAAGCCCTAAATAGATTTCTTCAAAATCGAGGCCTGATTCATTTTCAGGATAATCAAAAGCAATGTACCCAATATCAACACCAACATCACCTAGTGAAAAACCATAACCTGCGTAGTAATCTAATTCGCTTCCTGCACCGTCATTAAAATTTACATTTGATCCCCAGATTCCAGCATAGAAACCTGATTCAGCTTCATAGTCAAAGCCACCTTGGATAGCAGGGCCGTCACTTTGTGTCATTCCGCGCCAGACATAATCCGAAGCAAAAGATACATTGGCACTTACCGCTGCGAATGAGGGCATAGCGAGCATACCAACTAGTAAAAATAATCGTTTCATAATTTCTCCTTTAAATAAATGTTATGAACTTACAAAAAATAAATGCAATTGTTGTGCCAATTCAATTTTTCAAGTTTTAAATCAATCATTTTTTTGATTAGCTAGGTATAATTCTTAACCAAAGAGGAGATATGCCATGGAATTAAAAGATAAAGTTATAGCAATTACCGGAGGTGCATCTGGTTTGGGTGAAGCATCAACCAGACACTTTGTTTCTCTCGGTGCCAAAGTGATGATTTTGGACATCAACGATGATAATGCAAAAGCTATTTGTGATGAGCTTGGTGACGACAGCGTTAAATATGTAAACACTAATATTATGGAAGAACAGCCTGTTCAGGATGCCATGTCAAAAATTGAAGAGGCCTTTGGGGCCTTGCATGTTGCAATTAATTGCGCTGGTACAGGGTATGGAGCAAGAATTCTTGGGAAAGACGCGCCGCATCCATTGGATCATTTTAAATTCATCATTGATTTGAATTTAGTGGGTACTTTTAATGTTATGCGTTTAGCTGCAGACCTTATGGATAAAAATGAGCCTGAAGAAGACGGTGAAAAGGGTGTTATTATTAATACTGCCTCCATCGCCGGTTATGAAGGTCAAATTGGACAATCTGCCTACAGCGCTTCAAAAGCAGGTGTCATTGGTTTAACCCTTACAGCCGCAAGAGATCTTGCAAGGCATGGAATTCGGGTGAACACAATTGCACCAGGTATTTTTGATACTCCTCTAATGAAACTGGCGCCGGATAAAGTCAGGGATCCTCTGCTTGAATCGACTCAATTTCCTCACAGATTTGGAATTCCATCTGAGTTTGGCAATTTAGCAGCACACATTGTTACAAATACATATTTAAATGGTGAAACCATTAGACTTGATTCAGCCATGCGAATGAAACCAAGATAATGCAATATTCGGCATATTATGTTGAGGAAAAAGACGGCTCTTTCTCTTCATCGATCGCTCAACTTGAGCTTCAAAAACCAGCAGAGGGGTTTGTTCAAATAAAAGTATCTTATTCTTCATTAAACTATAAAGATGCCTTATCTGCATCAGGCAATAAAGGAGTAACCAGGAATTATCCATTTGTTCCAGGAATAGATGCCGCTGGAATTATTACCGATGGAAACTCTTCACAATTTGAGGATGGCGATGAGGTCATAGTTACAGGGTATGACATGGGCATGAACACGCCTGGAGGTTTTGGAGAATACATCAATGTGCCTGCTAACTGGGTAGTTAAAAAACCAATCAACCTAACAGCGATAGAAGCCATGTCCATAGGCACTGCTGGTTTGACAGCAGCTGCCAGCGTATTAAAAATACAAAAGTCCTCAGGAGAATCAGACTTGCCTGTATTAGTTTCAGGAGCTACTGGAGGTGTTGGATCTATAGGGGTGATGCTGATGTCTAAATTGGGCTTTGAAGTTTCAGCACTTACAGGTAAATCTTCCTCCACCAATTTCCTTCAATCAATAGGAGCTAACAATATCATTCTGCGTGATGAATATTTAGAGGCTCCATCCAAACCTATGGAGAAACCCTTATTCTCATCTGCGATTGATACCGTTGGGGGAAATATTTTAAGTAGAATGCTTCCTCAAATTTCACCTCATGGTGTAGTTGCATGCTGTGGAAATGTTGCAGGGATAGAAGTTAATACAACTGTTTTTCCATTTATTCTTCGTGGCATAATGCTTGCAGGAATCGATTCGGCAGAATCACCGATAGAATTTAAAACCAAGATTTGGAATAAATTTGCCAATGAATGGAGGCTAGATCTATCCTCAGTGATAAAAGTAGTTACCAAGGAAAATTTACAGCAAGAGATTGATCTTATTTTGAAAGGTGGCCAGCAGGGAAGGGTAGTTTTAAAACATGGAGAATAAAAATGTCAGATAAATATGATGAATATTTTGAATCAAAAGAAGCAAATGAAGATAGCAAATCTGATTCAAGGGTTGCTTTAATACTTATCGCAGTTTTTGTAGCAGGAATGGTGTTCTGGGTTTCTGGTCAGTAATTACTCTGATATAAACTTTTCAGCATCCAGCGCAGCCATGCAACCAAACCCCGCAGAGGTAATGGCTTGTCTGTAGATTTGATCTGACACATCCCCTGCAGCAAAGACCCCGGGTACGCTAGTGGCAGTAGCCATTCCATCAGTTCCTGATTTAATAGTGATATAATCGTTTTTCATATCAAGCTGACCTTTAAAAATCTCAGTGTTAGGGTGATGACCGATAGCAATAAATACTCCCGTAAGCTCAAGCTTCTTGCTTTCATTATCAGTCATTATTTCAATTGCACTCACGCCTTTCTCATCTCCAAGAACTTCCCGCAATTGAGAATTCCAATGCATCTCAATCTTGCCTTCATTAACAGCTTCAGCCACTCTATCCCGGAGAATTTTTTCAGCCCTGAGCTCATCTCTTCTATGAATTAAATGTACCTTTGAGCAAATCCTAGATAGATATAAGGCTTCCTCAGCAGCAGTATTGCCGCCTCCAACTACTGCAACTTCTTGATTACGATAGAAAAAACCATCACATGTTGCACATGCAGAAACACCTTTACCCAAAAATTCTTTCTCTGAAGCCAAGCCTAAATATTTTGCACTAGCTCCAGTTGCAATAATCAGTGAATCGCAAGACCAATTCTGACTACCGATAAGTTTAAGAGGTTGTTCAGATAAGTATGTTTTGTCGATATGGTCATTGACTATCTGAACATCAAACTGTTCAGCATGTCTTTTCATTCTTTCCATTAATTCAGGTCCTTGCAAACCATCAGAATCTCCAGGCCAATTTTCAACATCGGTTGTAGTGGTGAGTTGCCCACCTTGCTCTGCCCCTGTTATGAGTAGTGGTTTAAGTCCCGCTCTCGCTGCATATATGCCCGCAGCATAACCCGCTGGACCTGAACCTAAGATAATGAGCTTATGATGTTGATATTCCATGAGCGAATTATAAGATAGAGAGTAAAGAAATTGTTATCTTTTCTAACTAATTAACTTATATCTCAATATAATATTGATAACAGGAGTCAATCATCGCTAAAACACCAGGCCAATCAAATTTATCAGCAGGCACATTGAAAAATGTTTTTGCATTTTTTTGCCTTGGGTCTGTTTTATATATTTTTATCTCTCTAGTATCTTATTCCTCCCTTGATCCAAGCCTGTCATCAGTAAGCTCAAAATCTAATTCAATTGAGAATCTTGGTGGGCCCTTTGGTGCATACCTATCTGATGCTTTATTTTCGATTGCTGGAACTGGGGCATATTTATTTTTATTAATCATTTCGTTTGTTGCCGTCAAGTTATTATTTTTTTACCGAATTTCTGATAGAACTCATAAGATCATCAAGGTTGTTTCTGCAATCTTGTTGGTATCATCATTCTCTGCATTGAGTGAGTTTTATTATTCAGGTGATTATTTTCCTCAGTCTTCCTCAGGAGGCCTTATCGGATCAATCATCTTTTCAAATCTTTCAAGTATTTTTGGGGTAGTTGGCTCTTTAATTTTTATAGTTATATTCTTTCTTGCATCGGTCTCTTTAACTTTTTCATTTTCTTGGCTGTCTGTCATAGACGCACTTGGGCATGGAGCTAAATATCTTATTTCAAAGCTTGGCGTTTCAGTTACTCGTTTGTTTAAATTTTTATGGAGCAGCATTCGCTCTATTGATTTCTCAAAATTTCAATCTAAAGCAGAGCCTATACTTGAGCATTCTGTTGAAGAGGCTAAACCAAGAGAGTTAAATTTGCCCCCATCTTCGCCGACATCATCGCAACCAGTCACAAACTCAAAAGATGACTCTAAATTAGCAGCAAAAACCGAAATTCCAAAAAATGAATCAGGGGCAACGTCTACTGTTTATAAGCCTAAAGATAAAAATATAAATTCAGAAATGCCTTCAACAGATTTGCTCGATAGGGTGCTGGATGATGGCTCGTCTCTTACAAAAGAACAACTCGATGAGGTAGCAGATAGACTGGAGATTAAACTGCAAGAATTTGGAGTTGAAGCAAAAGTTGTCTCGGTTATTCCTGGACCGGTTGTTACTAGATTTGAGATTCAACCTGCGCCGGGTACCAAAGCAAGTAAAATTACCAATATTGCTCAAGATATTGCCAGGTCTCTAGCAGTAATGAGCGTTAGAGTTGTTGAGGTAATTCCAGGAAAATCAGTCGTAGGCATTGAAATCCCTAACACTAACAGAAAGATGGTGCGCTTAACTGAGATATTATCCTCTGACACATTTCATAACTCTGCTTCACCTTTATCAATGGCACTAGGCCATGATATAGCTGGCAAACCCATTGTGGTTGATCTTGCAAAGATGCCACATTTATTAGTTGCGGGCACAACAGGGTCTGGGAAATCTGTTGGTCTGAATGCCATGTTATTAAGTTTGCTATTTAAATCAGATCCAGAGGCTGTTCGCTTGATCATGATTGATCCTAAAATACTTGAACTTTCAGTTTACGAGGGCATACCGCACCTTCTCACTCCTGTTATTACTGACATGACTGATGCATCCAATGGTTTGCGATGGTGTGTTGCTGAGATGGATAGAAGGTATAAATTAATGTCAGAAATGGGAGTTAGGGGTTTGGCGGCGTTTAACCAAAAAGTGGCTGAAGCCAATGCAGCTGGAACTCCATTAATGGACCCATTTCAAGAAGATGCAGAGATACCTCTAGAAGAATTGCCTTCAATTGTAGTGGTTGTTGATGAATTCGCTGACATGATTATGATCGTTGGAAAAAAGGTTGAGCATTTGATTGCACGAATTGCGCAAAAAGCAAGGGCTGCTGGAATCCATTTAATTTTAGCCACTCAACGACCTTCAGTGGATGTTATTACAGGTCTTATTAAAGCAAATGTTCCCTCAAGAATTGCCTTTCAAGTATCCTCAAAAATTGATTCAAGAACAATTCTTGATCAAGGGGGCGCCGAACAGCTTCTTGGTGCAGGTGACATGTTGTACTTGCCTGCAGGTCAAGGTGTTCCAGAACGAGTGCATGGAGCTTTTGTTGGTGATGATGAGGTTCATAGGGTGGTTGACAGTTGGAAGCAAAAATCTGAACCTAATTATTTAGATGAAATTACATCGGAACTCCAAGAAACAGGCCCTATTCCAGGTTGGTCTGATGGCGATGGCTCAGACTCATCCGATGAAGATGATGAACTCTATGATGAAGCTGTTGCATTTGTCATAGAATCAAGAAGAGCATCAATTTCTGCCGTGCAAAGAAAGCTTAGGATTGGCTATAATCGCGCTGCTAGAATTATTGAGGCAATGGAGATGGCAGGGTTAGTTTCAGAAATGAGTAGCAATGGAAGCAGGGAAGTATTAGTTCCAAAACAGCAATGATTGCTAGGTTTTTTATCCCTCTTGTATTTTTATTTTCAGTATCTCTTGATGCCAAGTCAATCTCAACCAATCTTTTAAATGACCAGTTAAAAAGAAATTACTCATTTATTGAGAGGTCTTTAAACGAGTCAGAGATGCAAATTGGTAACTCTGCAGGAAAGATATTGTTTAAGAACGACGAAGTAATAATTCAAGTCTTAACACCCTTTGAAGAGAATTATAGAATTAACAAGGAAACCATTGAAATTCATGATGTGTTTTTAGATCAAAAACAAACAATTGAAATTGACCAAATCAATAATTTTTTTCTTGACCTTTTAATTGAAGGTGTTGATGAGAACTCAGAAGACTACTCGGTGAGGATTATTCAAGATTCAACAATTAAAATTTATGAAAATGATAGCTCCAGTGTTATAAATTTTATATTTACCGATAATCAGCTAAAGCTAATTCGCTACACAGACTCTCTTGGGGTAGAGCATGGAGTAGAGCTTACATTATTATGATTAAGTTTCTTTTAATAGCTCTTGGCGGTGCTCTGGGCGCCCCTTTGAGATATTTTATCAATGACTTGATGAAAAATTTCTACTTTTTTATGATGCCAAGCGGGACAATGCTTGTTAATTTTATTGGATGCTTTTGTATAGGCATTGCCATGGCCAAAGTTCCTGACTTTAAATCAAATATTTATTTTTTTTTAATCATTGGGGTGCTGGGTTCTTTCACAACTATGTCAGCTTTCTCCCAGCAAACAATTGAAATGCTTTACAATGGCAAGGCTATCCATGCATTTGTCTATGTTCTTCTTTCAATTAGCTCATGCATGATTGGAACTTTATTGGCTTATTCATTTTTTAAAGCTGCTTAACATATGATTGATATAAATTTAATAAAAGATAACCCTCAAGCTATAACTGAAAAATTAAAATTAAGGAACTACGATTTTGATTTAGATTTATTTGAAAGCTTAGAAGCCAAGCGAAAAAAATACCAAACCCAAACAGAAGACTTGCAGGCACAACGTAACACGCTATCCAAAGAATATGGTTTACTTAAACAAGATGGTAAAGAGGACTTAGCTTTAAGTAAAAACATTGAGTCTATTAAGACTGATCTTGAGGCATGCTCAGCTAAATTACATGATGTGCAGTTAAGCTTAAAAACATTTTTGCTTGATGTTCCTAATCTTTTTGATGATTCAGTGCCAAGCGGGATGAGTGAGGAAGATAATCTACAAATTAGAATCCATGGCGAGCCGCAAATATCAAAGGGAAAAGATCATCTAGAGATTACATCAATGATTGATACTGAATCTGCCAACCTGCTAGCTGGTTCTAGGTTTGCAGTTTTAAAGGGTGAAATTGCAAAACTCCAACGAGCCTTAATTGCATTCATGCTTGATAAAGCGGCTGAGCATGGTTACACAGAGCACTATTTACCTATGGTTGCTAATACAGAATCCCTGCTATCAACCGGTCAGCTGCCAAAATTTTCTGATGACTTATTTCAACTAACTGATGATTTCTATTTAATCCCCACTGCCGAAGTGCCTTTAACCAATCTTTTTAGAGACAAGATTCTTGATATTAATGAATTTCCAATCAAATTAACCGCTCATACAAGTTGCTTTAGATCGGAAGCTGGCAGTTATGGTAAAGATACTAAGGGGCTTATTCGGCAGCATCAGTTCGAGAAAGTTGAGTTAGTTCAGATCTGCCATCCAGACAAATCATTAGAGGCCCTAGAAAACCTTACTTTTCATGCTGAAACTGTTCTCCAGGAACTCAATCTTCCATATCGAGTGGTAGAATTATGCACTGGAGATTTAGGTTTTGCGGCTGCTAAGACCTATGATTTAGAAGTCTGGATTCCAAGCCAGGAAACTTATAGAGAGATATCATCTTGTTCTAATTGCCATGATTTTCAGGCAAGAAGAGCTAAGATAAGATTTAAAGAGGAGGGAACTACAAAATTAGCTCACACCCTTAATGGATCGGCTCTTGCCGCTGGCAGAGCACTCATTGCTGTTATTGAAAATAACTTTGATCAAAAAGGCATTATTTCAGTTCCTCAGGCTCTTCAGGATTACACAAAATTCTCTACTATTAAGGTCTAATATAAGGCCCAAAAAAGTTCACACAAAAGTTTCATAATTCATCCTTTAATTAATAGCAAAACAGGTATAGAATTAATAGCATCTGTCACTTTAATTTTTTAGAGGAAAATTATGAAATCATTGCGTAACTTATTTTTTGTTTTTGCTGTTATCGCCATTCCAGCATTCGGTCAGGAGCTTACATCCGATATCAGCGGTACTGTTCTTTCGTCAAGTGGAAGCACGGTAGCTAATGCATCCGTTACTATTACTTATAAGCCCACAAATTCTAAAGTCTCAAAAACGACTGATGCAAATGGTAAATTTAGTGCTAAGGGTCTTAGACCTGGAGGCCCATATTCAATAGTGGTGACTTCTGCAAGTGGAGCACAAACAATTGATAATCTTAGGTTGACTGTTGGAGATACAAGCCGCCTAAATATTCTTGTTGAATCTTTGGAGGATGTCGTGGTTGTTGCCTCAGCAATTGATGGTCAGGACGATATTGGGTTTTCCACTAAAGTTACAGCTGATGATGTGCAGAAATTCTCTTCAGTTACTAGAGATATTAGAGATTTTGTTAGACTTAATCCCTTCGCGATTGTTGATAGTGTCCAAGATGGTGAGTACTCAGGTGTCAATATTGCTGGGTCTAATACTAAATCTAATAATTTAAAAGTCGACGGTTCATCATACAATGATGACTTTGGATTGAACGCAAATGGATATCCCGGTCAATCAAACCCAATTCAGCTTGATACAATTGATCAAATTAATGTGAGAGTTTCCCCTGTTTCCGTTGAATACGGTCAATTCGAAGGCGGGGTTATAGAAGTTGTCTCGAAGGGTGGTACCAATGAATTCAAAGGATCTGTTTATGCTTTTGACAGAGGCGATTCCTTATCAGGAGACGAAGTTGATGGTATACCTTTTGATAGAACGTTTGATGATACATCAGAAGGGTTTACTTTTGGTGGCCCGATCATCAAAGATAAAGCTTTCTTCTTTGTGGCCTTTGAAACCAATGACAAAACCACGCCTATTAATTTTGGCCCAACCGGCTCTGGTGCGCCATCTTCTCAAACCATAACTTCTGCTGAAGTAGCTCAAATTAGAGCAGATACGATTTCTACCTATGGGTTCGATCCTTTGGGCTACACAGGATCAAATACTTCAACTCAAGAAAATCTTTCTGCGCGTTTTGACGTTGATATATCAGATGTGCACAGACTCCAGATTAACTATAGGGAGTCTGAGTCTGAGGCTTTAAAAGGGTCTAATAATAACAATAGATCTTTTTATTTTGCTTCAAGTGAGTATTTAAAGCCTGAGGTTACTGAGTCCACTGGTTTGCTTTTAGTTTCAAATTGGTCTGATTCATTTACTACCGAGTTTCAATACAATAATAAATCTACCGATACTGGTCAGTCTTCTCCGATTGGAAATAATACAGCGAACTTTAACATTGAAAATGCATTCGGAATGAATGATATTTATTTAGGTGTAGATGTCTATAGAAGTGCCAATCAGCTAGAGACAGAGAATGAAACTTTTAAAATTAAAGGTACTTATACCACTGGTATTCATGAAATTACTGCCGGCTACTCCGATGATACCTATGATGTTTACAATGTGTTCATTGCATTTCAGGATGGCGCTTATACATTTGCCTCTTATGATGACTTCTTAAACAAAAATGCTTCAAGATACTCAGCCTCAAATTCAAGGGTTGGTACAGAGCTCGGCGGAGCTGCAGCATTTGATTATGGCTTTGAATCAGTATTTATTCAGGATGAGATTTCTGTTTCTGATAAGTTAACGGTTACTCTTGGACTAAGATACGATGATGTCACAGGTAGCGAGCCTCCAAAAAATTCAGGCTTTAAAGATACCTATGGATTTGAAAATTATGGTCTTGATAATGGATCCTCTACGCTATCGTGGAGATTTGGTGCTGACTATTTATTTGATGATGGAAGTGCTCTTAAGATTGTAAATGGAACCTACACGACTAGATTCCCATTAGTCTGGGCCTCAAATGCCTATTCTAACAATGGCGTTCAAACTGCAGGATTTTCTACCAGAAATGCTGCTGCAGGTTGTGATCCAACAGCTGATCCAGCTCTTGTGACTGCAACAATGCCTCAATGTGTTAAAGATGCAATTGCCGTTGCTCCTTTAAGTGATTCCACTATTGTAACTTTGTCACCTGATTTTGAATGGCCGACCATGAAGGTGCTCAATGTTACTTATGAAAAACCAATGGGCGATTGGTTTGTTGTAGCATCCTATCTTAAAAAGGATTATGAGCAAGCAGTTTACAAAGTCCTTAACACAGGCGATGCATTGGTAGGCAACCAAGCTCCAATTCCTGGACTTAGAGCGCCAGATGGGCGTCCTATCTATAACATGGATACTTACAACTCATTTAAGGTTGCATTGAATAATCAAGGAGGCGGAGGCGCTGAGATCTTTACCATTGGTGCTAGCAGAGCTTTTAATGATGGTGATAGTGAATTTTCTATAAATTACACCAACCAAAACATAGATGAGATAACAAGTGGAACATCTTCAACTGCTAATTCATCTTTTGGTAAATCTGCTAACGTGAACCCCAATGACCCAAGATCTGGAAGATCCATTTATGAAACAGAGCACAGGCTTGTTGCAACATTGAAATCAACGCATTACTTCTTTGGGGCTGACAAACCTACTACTTTCTCACTATTTGCTGAAAGAAGATCTGGTTATCCCATCTCAGCTGTTTTTGAGACAAAAACCGCTGATAGATCAGCTGCAAGATATCAAAGAGAGGCCTTTGGTTTTGATGATGGTTTGCAAGATGATAATGCTAACTTTTTAGCTTATGCCCCAAGTGGCATCAATGATCCTTTGGTTTGCTGGGTAAGTTGTACTAACCCTGACCTTGCATTTGCTGCAGATGCCATGAGAATGGTAAGAGCGCTCAATTTAGCACCAGGCCAAATAGCAGCAAAGGGAACAGCTGAAGCTCCATGGAATTCAACTGTTGACCTTAAGATTACGCAAATCCTTCCAGGCTTTAGAGCTGAAGATGAGTTCGTTATTACTTTGGGGATTCAAAATCTTCTCAACATGCTAAATGATGAATGGGGTGTTATCAGAGGAAGAGATTACACTGGTACCGTGGCTATTTTTGATGTAGAGATGACTGAAGATTTCTCAAAATACATTCTTTCAGAAGGTGTTGGGTTTGACTTGGATAACCCAGGCGATGTATACACTTCCTTCAATGCAAGTGTGTGGAGAGCTCAATTAGGATTTAAATATAATTTTAATTTCTAAGATCTTTCTAATCATATAAATTTAAAAAGGCAGCTTAGGTTGCCTTTTTTTTGTTAAAATAAAATATGTCATTTCATTCGATTCCATCATTCTCCTTCGAGTCCATTAAGCAGTCTGATCCCAAGACAATTGAAGATTTAACTGGCGCACTTTCTAGTCATGGATTTTTTACCATCACTGATCATGGAGTCCCAGAACAGCTGTTGACTGATGGTTACACCAAGAGCAAACAATTTTTTAATTTACCCTTTGAGCAAAAAAATCAATATGCACATCCAGAAATCGCAGGTGCTAGGGGATATACTCCCTTTGGCAAGGAGACAGCTTTGGGGGAGACTGTTCCTGATTTAAAAGAATTTTGGCATCATGGCCCACAAGTTAATGAATCATTTGATTCTAGAATAGCTTCAAATATCAAAGTAAATGAGATTCCGGATTTCAATAAGGGGTTTGATGAGCTTTTTTTAGCTTTGCATGATCTAGGCATGGAGGTGCTTAAAGCCATTGCATTAATTTTGGATAAAGATCAAAATTTTTTTATTCCATGGGTTCAAAAGGGTAATTCAGTATTAAGGTTAATCCATTACCCGCCAGTTGAAGATAAATCTAATTCATTACGAGCCAGGGCTCATGAAGACATCAATCTTATTACTTTGCTTGTTGGGGCTGAGGAGTCTGGATTAGAGGTGCAAAACTCTAAAGGTGAATGGATTCCAATTGAAGCTGAAAGTAAATCTATCGTATGCAATATAGGGGATATGATGCAGCTGGTTACTCGTAACAGGCTGAAAAGCACAACCCATAGAGTTGTTGACTATAATTCTTTGCAACCAAAATCTAGATACAGCATGCCATTTTTTCTTCACCCTTCGCCAGATATTGAGCTTTGCTCAATAGTAGATGATTCAAAGGATTCAATAAGCGCGCATGATTTTTTAGAAGAAAGGCTGAAAGCTATTAAGTTATACTAAGTGATGGCAATAACTTCTATATTACAAATTCTTATCGGCTTTATTGGGCTAGTCTTAATTGCTATTCCCTTTTCTCAAAATAGATCCGCTATCAACTATCGACATATTCTAGTTGCAATTATTTTGCAGGTCATCTTAGCCATTGCTCTTTTAAAGATCCCATTTATTGTGCAGATATTTGCCTATCTTTCAGATGGTGTAACTGCTCTACAGGCAGCAACTCAAGAAGGTGCCGAATTTGTTTTTGGGTATCTGAGTAATGCCTCTAATTCTCCTTTTGAGAATAGCGGAACAGGTAATTCTATGATCTTCGCGTTTCAAATTTTACCCCTCATTATCGTTATATCTAGTTTGTCTGCTTTGTTATGGTTTTGGAATATTTTGCCGTTAATCATCCGAGCAATATCAAAAATTTTTGAAAAGCTATTTAATATCGGTGGTCCCATTGGACTTGGAGCAACTGCTAATATTATTATGGGGCAGGTAGAGGCTCCGCTCCTGGTTCGTCCATACCTATCTAGAATGAGTGAAAAGGAACTCTTAATATTAATGACTGCCGGTATGTCGACTGTTTCTGGTTCAATAATGATAGCTTTAGTTTCAATGCTTGCACCTCAATTTCCTGATATTAACTTAATTCAACACTTGGTTTCTGCCTCCATTCTTTCTATTCCAGCTGCGATTATGTATGCGAACATTATGATTCCATCATCAGATGTAACAAACTTCGATGGTGATTCCGTCCCTAAAGTTTATGAGAGCTCGATGGATGCTATTACCCGAGGTACCAGAGATGGGTTAGACATATGCCTTAATGTCGGAGCAATCTTAATAGCATTTATTGCTTTGGTGTCTTTATTGAATTCATTGCTTGAAATCTTTGGAGGTTTATTTGGTTTTTCAGATTTATCACTACAATTAATTTTGGGATATATATTTTTTCCAATTGTTTGGCTGATGGGTGTGCCATTGTCAGAAACGCTTGCTTCAGCAGAATTACTGGGCTTAAAAACTGCTTTAAATGAATTTGTAGCATATGGAGCATTAGCAAGCCTAGAGCCAGACACTCTCTCAGATAGATCTAAACTAATAACACTTTATGCATTGTGTGGATTCGCAAACTTTTCATCCGTTGGTATCCTTGTCTCAGGCATAAGCGCTATGGCCCCAGAGCGCAAGAATGATCTGATCAAAGTTTCTCTTAAGGCTCTGGTAGGAGCAACGCTAGCTTCCTGCATGACTGGCCTAGTGATAGGCATTTTTTAATTTAAGTAGACAATAGATATATTAAGAAAGGCTGCAAAGCAAAGCCAAAGCAGGTATGGTAAATAAAGCCAGGCCAGAGCCCTCGAAAAAGCTCTAAGATTCATAGCTATCATCACATTGATGAGTATTAAAAGAGCAATATCTAACAGAGCTATTATTGGAAGTTGATAATAAAAAAATATCCAAGACCAAGCAGCATTTAGGATTAATTGAATTATAAATAACTTCCAAATCCTTTCTGCTGCTAAAAAAGCAACAATTCCCATCAGCAGATATAAAATAGGCCAAACTATTCCGAACACATAGCCAGGTGGATTTAAAGGACTTTTAACAAGCTCCTCATACCACCCATCAGCATTGATATTAATATTTGCTATTGAGCCAATTGCCGCAGTTAAGATTACCAAGAAAGGCAAAATGAATTTCATCTAACTATTCTTTTTCAACTAGAATTGAGCAAATGGAATACCCTGCACCAAAGGAACAAATAATCCCTTTTTGTCCAGGCTTTAAATGGTTATATTTGTGAAATGCTATTAGCGATCCTGCTGATCCAGTATTGGCATACTCATCCAATACATTGGGTGCTCTTTCAGGAGGAAAGTCATCTCCTAAAAGTTTTTTTACGACATAGGTATTCATATTAATATTTGCTTGATGAAGCCAGTATTGCTCAACATCTTGTGGGGAGAGACTGTTTTCTTCCAAGTGATCGGTTATGAGAGACGCCACCATAGGCATAACTTCCTTAAATACACTTCTACCATTTTGCACAAACAAGAGTTCCTGCTCGGTGTATTCTTTATTTTCAATGGCATTCATAAAACCAAAGTTATTTCTTATGTTGTTTGAAAATTGAGTTTTTAATTTTGCATTTAGAATTTTAAATTTATTTGGAGATTGAGAGTTTTTTTCAATAATGGTGGCCGTGCAAACATCACCAAATATGAAATGGCTGTCCCTATTTTTGTAATTGTTATGCGCGGAAGTTATTTCTGGGTTGATCACTAACACCTTAGAAGCCTTACCGGAGGCAATATCTGCATAGGCATTACTTATTCCAAAGGTTGTAGACGAACATCCAACCATCATGTCATATGCGTATCCATCAATTCCTAATTCATTTTGAACTTCTATAGCGATTGCTGGATAAGCCCTTTGAAGGTTAGCTGTTGAAACTATGACTGCATCTATATCAGAAGCATTTAAATTAGCATTGTCTAGCGCTTCTTTTGCAGCAATTACACTTATCTCAGCGCAGAAAGATAGAGAATCATTAGGCCTAGCTTCTATCATAGGTTTCATGCGATTGGGATCTAGTAATGAATCTTTATCGATTACATATCTATTTTTTATGCCAGAGGCTTTCTCAATGAAGTCAACAGAAGAGGGCTCAAGAGGTTTTACAATGCCATCAGTAATTTTCTGCGTATTTTCCCTATTAAAAATTTCTACATAATTATTAAATGATTCGACAAGCTCTTTATTAGAGATCTTATGTGGTGGAGTCCAAACCCCAGTTCCTGAAATATATATATCTTGCATGCTATTACCTTTATCATGTTATTTTATATTTATATGGAAAAAATAGCATTAAAAGCAAAAGATGCCACTGCGCTAGATTTCTATTTATCTCGGTCAAAAAAAGCTAATTGCTCCGGTGTGATACAAATCTCTCATGGCATGGCTGAACATAAAGATAGATATTCTGAATTTATAAATTTTTTTAATGCTCAGGGTTTTCATGTCGTGGTGCATGATCATAGAGGTCATGGGTCAAGAATTTTTGATAATCAAGCTGGCCATTTTTCAGATCAAGATGGCTGGAATAAAGTTGTTGATGATTTATTGCTTATTCATGCTGAGCTCAAAACAATATTTCCTAGCACACCGAAGATTTTGCTTGGTCATAGCATGGGCTCATGGATAGCTTTGTCAGCTCTGCAGCAAAATGCTACATATGATGCTGTTTTACTTTCAGGCTCAGGGTACCCTAATGCCATTGAATCATTTTTTCAAAAAGTATTTCTTGGAATAGAAATTATTAGATTAGGAAAGAGTGGTTACAGTAAAGTGCTGCATCAGTTAATTTTTGGTGGTTTTAATGCAAGATTTAAAGAGACCTTAACTTCCAGTGACTGGCTTTCGAGAGACAAAA
>Ga0255761_10001833_pt1 | contig 19732 bp, 19 predicted proteins | sample 071ome_29_FD_179961 | JGI IMG/M metagenome (GOLD analysis project Ga0255761, IMG submission 179961) | Coastal salt marsh microbial communities from the Groves Creek Marsh, Skidaway Island, Georgia - 071407BT metaG (version 2) | ecosystem: Environmental > Aquatic > Marine > Intertidal zone >... | reverse complement strand
CGGAGCGATCGTAGGCACCCGCGTTGAAACCATGACAATTGTCCCGACCGTTGACGGTAACCTTGAAATTCCGGAAATTGCGATTCCCTGGTGGAACATCGATACCGACCAGCTTCAGGTAACCACCGTTCCGGCGAAAACCCTCACTATCGGGGCAATAGCCGGAACTGCGCCAGCTGAACAGGCTGTATCCAGCAGCGGTAATATTGAGGAATTGCTGGCAATGCCCCCTGTCGTAGACCAGGAAATGATTGACGAGCAAGCCGAAGCCGAATACATAGAGATAGAGGCTAACTGGCTACGCTATCTGATCTCTGCAGCATTTTTGATTGTTCTGATCAGTATCTACCGCCTGGTGATATGGCCCAACTCGCAGCTGATAAGCCATTACCTCAACGCTGGCAGAAACCGAATTACTGAACGCTACTCCCCCGCCAATAACGAACGGGTCGCCTATCAGCAACTTCTGAAAACGCTAAAGCAGAAGGAGAGCCACCACATACGAACGCCCCTTGTCGTTTGGTGTGATCATTTTGTCGGGAGCCGACGAATTGCGAATATGGAAGATATTCTCCAAGCACAGGAAGCCGCTGAGTTACATAAACATGTACAGAACCTGCAAACCGACCTGTTCCGAAATAGGATCGGTTCCGACGGTCAGAGCTTTGATCCGGCGGCCTGTATAGAATCGATAGTGACCCTGAGACGTGTCAAAATAACGGAATCAAAACGACAGGCCAAGGAAGATCGATACAGCCTTCCACCGCTGTACCGAATCTGAGGCTACAGGGCTCCCTATCAGCATACCGATTTGAATTACCCTTATCAGCGAGTCCATTTTCGCCTAAACCCGATTCATGCCAAATTCAAAACTGGTCTACACAACGTCTGGCAGCAATCTCTGCGGCACTTGCGGCAGATCACTGCATAAGTGCAAATGTGAAAGTGAAGCCCGACCAATCGGCACAAACACAGCCCGGACCCCTCAGATTCAACTGGAGAAAAAGAGCAGGGGCGGAAAAGAAGTGACCGTTGTTTCACACCTTGGCCTAAGCGGGGCACAATTATCTGAGATCCTGCAGCTCATTAAAAGAAGACTGGGAACAGGAGGAACGCTCAAAAACCAGTCTCTGGAAATACAGGGGAACCGGATTGCTGAAGTGCGTGAACTTCTCTCCTCTCAGGGCATTTTGGATAGTTAAAGCTGTGCTCTATTAACTGACTGTTTGTGACGTAAAAACTGTTTGATTTCTTTCAATAGTTAGCGCAATTTGGTTAGGCAACGCCTTTCCTCTGCTTCGGACAATTGCACGGAACCGTAAATGGCAGAGATTTAGATACCCGCTAAGCCTCAACTCAGCCATCACTTTGCAAATCGGAAACAAGATTCTGCTGTCTCGCCACGCTTTTTTTATTCTTCGCCAATTTAGCCGCATCATTTCGAGCCAGCTCCAAACGCTTCAGATACATCTCATCAACGTCACCGGTAATATATTCCCCATTGAACACTGAGCACTCAAAGTGCTGCAGGTCCGGATTACCTTCAGCCGCTGCAGCAATCAGATCATCCAGGTCCTGATAAATCAGCCAGTCAGCACCGATCTGAACTTCAACCTCCTGATCAGTCTTACCGGCCGCGATAAGTTCCGTGGCTGCAGGCATATCAATACCGTAAACGTTGGGATAGCGAATTGCCGGTGCGGCTGAGGCAAAGTAGACTTTCCGCGCACCGGCGTCCCGTGCCATCTGGATGATCTGCTTACAGGTCGTACCTCGCACAATAGAATCATCTACCAACAGGACATTTTTCCCTTTAAATTCCAATTCGATTGCGTTTAATTTCTGCCGAACCGACTTACGACGCTGACTCTGACCGGGCATGATAAACGTTCGCCCTATGTAGCGATTTTTGACGAAACCTTCCCGATACTTAATGCCCAGATGATTGGCCAGCTCAAGCGCTGCGGTTCTGCTGGTGTCAGGGATCGGTATCACGACATCGATGTCATGGTCGGGGCGCAATCTATTCACTTTTTCTGCCAGACGCTGCCCCATGCGTAAGCGGGCCTTATAGACAGAAATGCTGTCCATAAGTGAATCCGGACGGGCGAAGTAAACATGCTCGAAAATACAGGGGGCATGGATACCGGGCTCACCGCAGACCTTAGTATGCAGATTTCCCTGAACATCGATGTAGACCGCCTCTCCCGGGGCGATATCCCGCTCAATCGTAAACCCCTGCGAATCCAGTGCCACGCTCTCCGACGCAATCATATATTCTTTCTGCCCGTTGCTGGCCCGGGAGCCGAAAACCAGCGGCCGGATACCATTGATATCGCGGAACCCCAGTATTCCGTATCCGGTTATCATGACAACCGCAGCGTAACCACCGCGACAGCGCTTGTGGACGCCTTCAACCGCAGAGAAGATGTCTCCCGGCCTTGGCTCAATCTGTTTCTTCTGTGACAACTCGTGGGCGAAAATATTCAGCAGCACCTCTGAGTCTGAATCGGTGTTCATGTGGCGCAGGTCAGTCTTGTACAGCTCCCGATTCAAGTCGGCGGTATTAGTCAGGTTACCGTTGTGAGCAAGGGACAAACCGTAAGGCGAGTTTACGTAGAATGGCTGGGCAAGTGCGGGGCTGGAGCTACCCGCCGTAGGGTATCTCACGTGACCAATACCCATCTGGCCTGTGAGTCGGCGCATATGGCGAGTCCGGAAGACATCCTTAACCAGACCATTGTCTTTTCGTAAGTTAAGCTTTCCGTTATCACTGGTCATAATCCCCGCCGCATCCTGCCCTCGATGCTGCAGCACTGTCAGTGTGTCATACAGGCACACCCCCACATCCTGACTGGTTACCACTCCAACTAATCCGCACATAAAAATATGCTCCGCTCCAGGTGATTATTCTAATAAGTAGGGATTACTGCATTCATGTCGCCAATAAAGATCTGCGATTCTTCAATCAAAACCATGCCGTAGGGAATCAGCGTGGACTGCTGCCACCATTCCGCCCCTGACACAAACACATTCAAGACAAACAAAACCACCAAAACAATGACCGTGCCCCGGGCGACCCCAAACACTGCCCCCAAGAGGCGGTCGAGTGTTTTTAACCCAGTCACAACCAGGAGCTTTGACATAAAGTGGTTTAGGGCTGCTCCCAACATAATGGTGATGACAAACAGAACAGAGAAGGCGGTGACATATCGGACAGAGGGGTTATCTATCAGATTCCCAAGCATACCGGCTAAGGACTCACTGTAAACGCGAGAAACCAACAACGCAGCAATCCAGCTGAGAAGCGACAATATCTCCTTGACAAAACCCCGCCACACGCCGAAAGCTGAGGAAATCGCAATGACTGCAAGAATGAGGATATCAGCCTGAGTCATCGTTTATGGACTGGCTCCTAACGTTCCATCTCATAGGGAACCACGATTCCCGCCAGCTGAAATTCTTCTTGCAGGCTACTCTGGTAATCGGCAGATAGCTGTCTGTCCAACCAAGGACCGACGAAAACGCCCCTCAGCCGACCCTCATCGGATTCGATCTCTCGCATATATGCCCGATAACCTGCGTCCTGCAATCGCTCTAGCAGAATCGCGGCGTTGTCTGCGTTGGAAAATAAGCCCAATCGAACGCTCCAGCCGCTCGGCAAGCCATCCTCACCCAATTGCGGGAGCTTCTCGTCCTGCCGGGTGTAAGCAGGAACCGATTCGGTGGCGTCAGGCCCAGTAGCCATGGCCTCCTGTGCAACCGTCAAGGTGCTCTCTGAGTCAGAATCGCCGGTTTGGTTTGTTGCAGAAGCCGGTAGGACGGCATCATTCTCTGGTAGAGCCACCGCAGGTACATCGCTGTCGGCAATGATAACCGGACGGGTCTGTTGCGGTTCAGGCAAAATGGTGATTCGCGGGGGATCTGGTATCTGGCTGGTCAGAGTAGGCCCATAGCTGCCTTCGCCATCAAAAACAATCGGCAGAAAGATCAGACAGCAAGCCAGTAAAACAACGGTACCAACAACTCTCTGTTTAGTATTCTGCTGCAAGTCAGCGCTTCCCAGGTCCGGTCTGTACCACCGAACGGCGATCTCCAGAAACAGACGAAGCCAGTCCCGTTGAGGCGTTACTGAATCCGTACCCTTCTAACACTTAGAGAGCATTCGCGCCGCGGCAACGGTATGAAACGAGCCGGCAACCACGACCATCTCCCTTTCTACTTCTGCTGCCTGTGCCAGGGCATCTTCGCAAGCGGCTTTGTAAGCCTCGGCAACCCCATTAAAGCAACGCATGGTTGAAGTTGGGTCGAGTTTTTTAAGCTTCTCGCTCAGTTCGATGGACGGCAGGCATCTAGCATCTTCGACCTGCGCAATATACCAGATGTCGACGATGGATACTAAGGATGCCAGCATTGATTCAACGTCTTTATCAGCCATCACTGCCATCACAAGGCGCACCGTCCCCCTGCGATGATCGAGTGCAGAAACCGGCTGCCTCAGACGCTGTACAGCGTATATCAGAGCATCGATTGAATCCGGGTTATGCGCAACATCCAGCATCACCGGCACGCCTGTCATCCTGTCCTTTGTCAGCTCCTGTCTACCGGGCGGCCTGACGACAGCAATAATGTCGGCCGCTTGTTCTAGATCTACGCCAGTGCCGGCGCTTGCAAGCGCCTGTAAAGCAGTTGACACGTTTACCGGCAAGACAGCAGTAGCTGCAGGAAATGCGGCACACATACCGCTGCCATCAGGCCTAACACCCCACCATTGCGTCTCTTCAGACTGCTCGTCAGTTCGAAGTCCGAATTCTCGGCCCTGATAGAGGGAAATGCAGGACAGCTCTCTAGCTTTGCGAATAACGGATAACGGAGGGTCAGGATCGCCACAGACAAAATTCCCGCCATGGCGTAGGATCCCGGCTTTTTCTAACCCTATCTCTTCGCGAGTATCGCCGAGCCAGTCCTGATGATCGAGCCCAACCGCGGTAATTACACTCACATCAGGATCAAGGATATTAACCGCATCGAGTCTTCCGCCTAATCCCACCTCCAGCAGGGCAATAGACACCCGCTTGCGGCGAAAGATCCAAAGCGCAGCGAGCGTCGCGAATTCAAAATAGCTGAGAGAAACTTCTCCTCGGATGGCATCAATTTCGCTAAAGGCTTCGCAGATGAGACCCTCATCACAGGGTAGTCCTTGCAGACGAATACGCTCATTGAAGCAGTGGAGGTGAGGTGAGGTATAGGCACCCACTGAAATACCAGCATGACAGAGAAGGTTTTCCATTACAGAAACGACCGAGCCTTTGCCATTGGTCCCCGCGACGGTTATCACCTTAAAGGATTTTGACAAGGACATATCCTGCGCGATGCGCTGAACCCTTCCTAGCCCCAGCTCAATCTCGCGGGGATGAACCCGTGAAATATGAGTTAGCCATTTTTGAAGATTCGACGGCACCGAATGACACTGGGCTCTTAACTATCGGAGAGTCGGTAATACATCAACTTCTCCAACAGAGCGGCAATCCGGCTTCGGAGTTCTTTCCGGTGCACAATCATATCTATGGCACCGTGCTCCAACAGGAACTCTGCGCGCTGAAACCCCTCTGGCAACTTGACCCTGACGGTCTGGCGTATAACGTCCGGTCCTGTGAAGCCAACTAGTGCGTTCGGCTCAGCGATATTTACATCGCCCAACATTGCCAGAGAGGCCGACACACCTCCGTAAACCGGATCAACCAGCACGGAAATATAAGGCAAACTTTGCTCCCGCATTCTTTCAATGGCTGCGGAAGTTTTGGCCATTTGCATCAGAGAAACGAGCGCTTCCTGCATCCTGGCGCCACCGCTGGTCGAGAAGCAGACAAGCGGTTGCCTAATGGCAAGACAGGTATTCACAGCCTGTACGAATTTCTCCCCTACAACAGCGCCCATTGAACCCCCGATAAATCCGAACTCAAAGGCCGCAGTCACTACTGGAACGTTGTTGACTGCACCCTGCACGACAACAAGCGCGTCCTTCTCCCCGGTCCCCTTTTGCGCAGAGTTGAGCCGATCCTTATAACGTTTGAGATCCTTGAACTTTAACAAATCGACGGGCTCAAGATCGCCAGTAAGTTCCTGTTGACCCTCCTCATCGAGGAACAACTCGATTCTGCGACGGGCCGTGATACGCATATGGTGATCGCATTTAGGGCAGACTTCATGATTTTCTGCCAACGACTTCTGGTAGAGCATGGCATCGCAGCGAGGGCATTTCTTCCAGAGACCCTCTGGTACTGTCGATTTTTTGCTCTCACCGTCTGAGATAGAAATCGAAGGCAATATTTTATCGATCCAGCTCAATGCACTACCTCCCTCACATCTGTTTTTCTACTGAGTACACTTATCTCTAGAGTGAGTCTATCGCACTTCGCGCCTCGCCAATGACAGCGCAACACTGCCGCAGCTCAGGCTTGTCCTGATCCCCGCCCGACAGTTGGGCAATCCGCTCCACCAGCGCGCTCCCGATAATGATTCCGTCTGAAACTGAAGCCATGGCGCGGGCACTCTCAGTATCCTTAATACCAAAACCGACCACCACAGGCAGGTCAGTCAACTGGCGCATCGACTCGATGCTTTCTCTGATCGCCTCATGATCAGTAATCGCGGCGCCAGTGACCCCCTTGAGTGACACGTAATATAAATAGCCCGTGCAGGCCTCAGCTATGCCTTTTGCGCGACCAGGCGACGTCGTCGGCGCAACAAGATAGATCGTATCGATGTCAGCGTCAGCGAGCCTGCGATGCAGCTCCGTGGATTCCGCCGGCGGCATATCCACCACCAGGACTCCGTCCACCCCGGCAGCAGCAGCGCTGGCAGCAAAGTTTTCGTATCCCATGATTTCAATCGGATTGAGATATCCCATCAGCACGATGCCCGTTTCTGTATCGCCCTGTCGAAACTGAGCAACCAGAGCCAGAGTGTCACGCAGTGTTGTGCCACTATCGAGCGCCCGCTCAACGCCTCGCTGGATCACCGGACCATCTGAAGCAGGGTCGCTAAACGGGATACCTAATTCAATAATGTCTGCGCCCTGCCGAACCAGCTCCTGCATAAGTGCCAGAGTAGTCGTCAGATCCGGATCGCCCGCCACTAAATAGGGGATAAGCAGCTTCTTTTCCTGCTGAATGCGCTTGCTCGCTATTGCTGAAATTCGACTCATGACCAGCCTGAAAGCACTACAGCTTCATCCCCTCCAGTCGCGCCACCGTCTCTATGTCTTTGTCCCCCCGACCCGAAAGGTTTATCACGATCGTCTGATCGACGTCCATACTGCGGGCGAGATCCATCGCGTAGGCGACAGCATGACTTGTTTCAAGAGCAGGGATGATTCCCTCAAGCCGAGTAAGTTTATGAAAAGCATCCATCGCTTCGCTGTCGGTCGCGGCCACATAGTTTACTCTTTTAAGGTCCTTCAGCCAGGCGTGCTCCGGACCGACTCCGGGATAATCCAGGCCTGCAGAGACAGAGTGCGTTTCCTGTATCTGACCGCCCCCATCCGTCATCAGGTAGGTACGATTGCCGTGCAGAACACCCGGAGTGCCGGCGCTCAGTGGCGCAGCATGCGCGCCAGTCTCTAAGCCTTTCCCTCCTGCTTCAACGCCGAACATAGCGACCTGCTTGTCTTCGAGAAAGGGGTGAAAGAGTCCAATCGCGTTGCTACCACCCCCAACACACGCCACCAGCGCGTCGGGGAGCCTCCCGAACATCTCGAGAGATTGTTGTTTAGTTTCTCTTCCTATAATGCACTGAAAGTCCCTAACCAACTGCGGGTACGGGTGAGGTCCGGCGACAGTACCGATGATATAGTAGGTATTATCTACATTAGTGGCCCAATCCCTGAGCGCTTCGTTCATCGCGTCTTTAAGCGTACGAGAGCCTGATTCTACGGAAACGACATTTGCTCCGAGAAGCTTCATTCTGTACACATTGGGAGCCTGCCGGATGATATCCTCAGCCCCCATATAAACATGACATTCCAGGCCAAGCCGCGCGGCTACCGTTGCGCTGGCAACACCGTGTTGCCCAGCGCCGGTTTCAGCAATGATCCGACTTTTTCCCATGTGTTTGGCTAGCAACGCTTGCCCGATTGTATTGTTCACTTTATGGGCGCCGGTGTGGTTGAGATCCTCACGCTTCAGGTAAATTCGGGCACCACCTGCCGCTTCTGTCAGGCGCTCAGCAAAGTAAAGCGGAGACGGCCTTCCGACGTAATGTCGTAGCTCATCATCATACTCTGACCAGAAATCCTGGTTACCCGAAAGGTCCTGATAGACCAGAGCGAGCTCTTCAACTGCCGCGATCAGAGTTTCTCCGACGAACACACCACCATAGGGCCCGAAATGACCACTGGCATCCGGACCGCTGAATCCTACAGAACCTATCTCAATTCCAGCCGGGGCTTCAAACACGATTTACTCCATTAAAAAAAATTTTGAGTTTGCTTACACTTTTGATACCGGGTGATTCTTCGACGCCGGAACTGACATCGACACCGGCAGGTGAGGCAATGCGAATTGCTTCTCCCACATTGTTGCCATCCAAGCCTCCCGCAAGCACAACGGGCTTATCAAGGCCTGCCACCACTCTCGCGGCTTGGGCCCAGTCCATCGTTTTGCCGGTACCTCCCGGAACATTCGGGACGTAAGTATCGAGCAATAAGCGGTCAGCACTGCCGTACGCTCTAGCGGACTCCAGCGCAGCAGCTGCGTCCTTTACCCTAAGCGCCTTCATATAGGGGACTCGAAATGACGCGCAAAACGCCTCGTCTTCCTCGCCGTGAAACTGAAGATAATCAATGACCCCTGAACCTAATACGCGATTCACCAGCCCGGCGGATGGGTTGACGAACAGAGCTACCCGCTTGGTTTGGTTGGAAACATGAGCGAGAACAGCACCGATGCGATCCGTCGGCACATACCGTGGACTAGGCTCATAACACACTACTCCGAGCGCGCAAGCGCCAAGCTCTTCGGCGATTTGCGCATCTTCAGATCGCGTTATCCCACAGATTTTGGTCCAGACTTCAGACAAAGGTAATACAACAAAGCCAAAAGATACCATGATACCAAAATCGGATTGTCGGGACTATTCGTAGCCTGCAAGAAGGAGCGGGAATCTTGGTTTGTTCCCTGGCAGCGCACTTTCATCATAGCCGACCTCGACCAGATATAGACCATCAGGTGGCGCAGTCACTCCCGCCTTTCTTCTGTCTTTTGACTCAAGCACTTCCGCGATCCAAGCTTCTCTTTGCTTGCCTTTTCCGACATCGATCAGCGATCCGCTGATATTCCGAACCATATGCTGCAAAAAAGCGTTTGCGCGAATATCAATCACAGTGACTCCAAACCAATCAACCACCGATATAGCGGATACATTTCGATTAGCGCTGGCAGATTGACAACCAGCAGCGCGGAAGGCGGAGAAATCGTGCTCACCCACCAAGCACTGCGCGGCCCGTTGCATTGCTTCAATATCTAGTGGCCTCTGAATGCAAGTTATCTTTCCTTGGAAGATCCCACTGGGGACAGAGGCACTGTTAATCAGATAGCAATAGCGGCGATCAAGCGCTGAGAATCTCGCATGAAATGTATTCTCCACAGAACTCGCGTCTACTACCCGTACTTCCTTGGGCAACAGGCTGTTAACTCCGTGGATCCAAGCCTTATTCTCTCTGGGCGTTAGACAGTCAAAGTGCACAATTTGACCGGTTGCATGCACTCCTGCATCAGTCCTACCAGCACAGGCAACGGTAACTGAATGATCTGAAACTCTAGCAAGTGCAGTCTCCAGTACTTCTTGCACAGTATTCACTGTAGGTTTTTTTTGTTTCTGCCAACCGGAAAAAGCGGAACCGTCATACTCGAGAGTGAGAGCGATACGGCGAGACGTGGACGGATTAGCGTTAGCTTGAGTCAATTGAGTGAATTCTTGAGCCTAAAAAGATATGCAAGCCATTAAGGGGTGCTGAGTAGTACTGCAAGAGCCTCTCGCGCTTCGATTCTCTGGCCTTCGTTACCCTCCATAATGACTTCTAAGAGTATTTCCCTGGCACCGTCAATATCACCCATCTTTTTATAGGCATAGGCTAATTCGAGCTTTGTAGCTGATTCGTCATATTCAGATATGGCGGATAGTTCATCTACGGCTTCATTGGATTCCTCTGCGACACCCCCATGTCTAGTTTCCCCTTCGCCAGAGAAAAAATCTAAGTCATTGAGTCTATCTTCATCTGCTAACTGCCCGCGCTCGGATTCAGACTCCTCTTTTAAGTCTGCCTCAGAATCAGTTTCGCTGATGGATGATCCCGCACTCACCCGAGCGCCTATTCCCCTAAATGGACTCGATGTCGCTTGCTCGGACAAATCAAAGGGCATGTCTAACTCATCCAGACCCATCCCCAGCTCATCGGAGAACGGCTCAGTATCATCGGTAGAGACATCCTTATTTATTTCTTCTGGATTACCGTACTCTTCTGCTTGATCAGAATTAGGAAAAACAGGATCCTTGGGATTGGAAGAAACAATTTCGCCTAGCTCTTCGTTCAGTCGTTCTTCTTTACAATCCGTTACCCCCGACTGCGCATCATCTGACTCGGAATCCACCGATGCTTGACTGACGACAGCGGTCTCTTCCGAGACTTTTGCTTGATCTGCTTGAAATTCAACCAATGGCTCCAAAACATCTGAGTCTTCCATCATTCCTGGTCGATTACGGCGGAGCATGACCCACACCAAGAACAAAACCAATAAACCTAAACTGCCAAGAAGAGTAATTGAATTGTTAGCTAGACCCTCCAAAATTCCGAGGGGCGGACGTAGAGATTGTGTGTCAGAGATACGCCTCGCTTCCTGAGCCGCTTGCTCTGCAGCCGCCGCTTCTGCTGCTGCTTCAGCCAGGGACAGTAACTCCTTCATTTGGGCAAGCCGAATGTCCTGCAGGCGGATTAGCTCTTGCGCCGCTTCAATTTGAGCCTCTAAATCAGCAAGCCGAAACTCTAGACTTTCGCGGGAAATACGCGCTCGATCAGACTCTTCTTGGCGGACAGACAACTCATTTTCAAGTACAGCGATTCGTCGGTCGAGGTCTGTATTTTCCTGCACCGCTGACAATGCAGTCGCAGAAGACGAATCAATGACATCAGAGTCGGTAGCGATAACGCTAAGACGCCCCGTGGCACTATTGCCTCCTGAATCACCCCGCCCGCGAGCAAGATTAGGCACTACTCCAACCATTGCCTGATTTTGCCGGCTTACTTCCGCGAACGCGCTTTCCGCATCAAAGGCACTAATTTCGTCCTTTGTCGGAACACGAAGTACTTGGCCGATCAGCAATCGGTTGATATTACCGCCAGCAAACGCTTCAGGATTTAACGATTGGATTGCAATCATCGTCTGCTGAAGAGTCACTGTTTCATCGGGACGGATTTGACGAGCTATGCGTATGAGAGTACTGCCATCATTTGTTTCTATTACGTCTTGTCCTGAGAGATTCGTTTGCTCTGCTTCAGATTCCGCCAGAATTGATCCTGCTTCATTTATAGATTCAGGTGAGTCTAAAATATTAGTGAGAGGCTGTTGTATCCTGTTATTGACTTGATCTGCGCCGGAATAGACAGGCAAATCCAACGAAACTCGGTACTCGCTTAGCAGCCGGCCACGAGGCCAGCGAGTCTCGAGGACAAAACTGAGATATGGTTCTCGGATGATTTCACTACTAGTAAGAAGAATATAGACGCCGTCAGAGGTTTCTTGAGTAAGAAAACTAACGCTAGACAGAACTTCAAGAGGATCAACCCCTAGACGAATAAAATCTTCGGTGGAGGCCATCTGAATGCTGATATCGTCAGCACGGATTTCGCCTAATTCTAGAATTTCGATTCGTAGTGACAGAGGCTGATTGACGGAGGACTCCGCGATTGCGGACCCCAGACTCAAGCCTAAGGTATGCGAAGCCGCAACACTGAGCAGCAAACCAAAAAACGTCACAGTGTATCGCCTAAGCATGATATGCCCTTCACCTTCGACGAGCTGGACCAGAGTGATCCTGTCGATATCACGACCAGTCGTTTAGTCTGTCACTGGCTATTGTGAGATATCTCAGCGTTCCGCCGTTTTCCACTAGGAAAAGCCCGGTCGCCTGACTGTTCTAAAGCGGAGTTTGCATGCTGTTCCGCAGATCCAGAAGCCACCTCTACGCCTCAACGCAAGTATTCATTATAAGTAGCTTTTTATCAACTCTTCAGCGATCTGGACCGAGTTCAATGCCGCCCCTTTGCGCACATTATCGGAAACCACCCAGAGGTTGAGGCCATTAGTTAAGGAGAGATCCTCTCTGATTCTGCCGACAAATACCGCATCCTGGCCCGCAGAATCATGAAATGCTGTGGGATAAGCACCAGCCTCCCGGTCATCCATAAGCTCCACACCCGGAGCCGACTCAAGCAGCGATCGTGCCTCTGACACACTCAGCTTATCTTCAGTTTCTATTTGAATAGCTTCAGAGTGCCCGTAAAACACCGGAACACGAACACAGGTCGCACTGACCGTGATCTCTGTATCCCCGAAAATTTTTCGGGTTTCCCAGTGCATTTTCATTTCCTCTTTCGTATAGCCGTTTTCCATAAACTGATCGATATGGGGAAGGACATTAAAGGCGATTTGACGTGGATAAACCGCACACTCGGCATCGCGACCGTTGAGTAATTCAGCCGTCTGCTTCGCTAGCTCTTCAACGGCAGCTTTACCGGTGCCGGAAACGGCCTGATAGGTTGCTACACTGATACGCTTTATCCGCGCCGCATCGTGGATTGGCTTCAGAGCCACTAGCATCTGTATGGTGGAGCAATTAGGATTAGCTATGATGTTGTGATTCAGATACTCTGCGATGCTCTCAGGATTGACCTCTGGCACGACAAGCGGAATGTCGTCCTGGTATCTGAAATGAGAGGTGTTATCTATCACAATACAGCCGCACTGGCCCGCCTTTGGTGCAAATTCAGCAGACACACTCCCCCCGGCTGAAAACAGACCGATCTCAGCCTGAGTAAAATCAAATTCAGCAAGGTTCTGGACTTTGACCGGTTTATTCTTAAACATAACTGTCGAACCCGCCGAGCGCTCGCTTGCGAGCGGAAATAACTGAGCAACCGGAAAATCCCGCTCTTCAAGAATACTGATCAAGGCCTCGCCAACCGCACCGGTGGCTCCGGCGATCGCAACGTTAAATTTTTTCATGTAGTCCGAATCTCATTATCAGCTTTGCTGTTCGCTCGCAGCCTCACTAGCTTTCAGTGACCCCATCATCCGATTGAGTAAAGTACCAGGGGGCCTGCTCCCGCCAGCGTGATTCAAAAGCAGAAATCAGCTCAGCATCCTCAAGCGTTATACCAATGTCGTCCAGTCCGTTTAAGAGGCACCGCTTGCGAAAGGCATCAACTTCAAACCGAATACCAGGCGCATCTGGTCGCCGCAGTTCTTGCTTCTCCAAATCCACTTCCAGACTGTAGCCTTCATTGGCCAGCACTGCCGCAAACAGTTCGTCTATCGTCTGACGAGGCAGAACGATTGGTAAAATACCGTTCTTGAAACAGTTATTGAAAAAGATATCTGCAAAACTCGGCGCCAGAATCACTCTGAAACCATAATCATCCAACGCCCACGGCGCGTGTTCCCTCGAAGAACCACAACCGAAATTATCTCTTGCCAGCAAGATCGAGGCACCCTGATAGCGGGCTTGATTGAGCACAAAATCGGGATTGAGCGGACGCGAGCTGTTGTCCATGTCCGGTTCCCCCTTATCCAGATATCGATGTTCATCAAACAAATTCACGCCGAAGCCCGAACGTTTGATCGATTTGAGAAACTGTTTCGGGATGATAAAGTCCGTATCAACATTCGCCCTGTCCAGAGGCATCACCAGACCTGATTTAACTGTAAATTTTTTCATGATATACGCCTCAAGCTAGCTTCCTCACATCAACAAAGTGGCCATGAATTGCCGCCGCGGCCGCCATGGCCGGGCTGACCAGATGTGTGCGGCCACCAAAACCCTGGCGTCCTTCAAAATTTCGGTTGGATGTCGACGCGCAATGCTTTCCTGCTCCCAGCTGATCTGCGTTCATGGCCAGACACATGGAACAGCCCGGCTCGCGCCACTCCAGTCCGGCTTCAATAAAAATCTTGTCCAGACCTTCGCTTTCTGCCTGCTGTTTTACCAACCCGGAACCCGGAACGACGAGCGCCATCTCGATATTTGCAGCAACTTTCTTGCCGGCAACGACCTTTGCCGCTTCGCGCAGGTCTTCGATCCTCGAGTTCGTGCAGGAACCGATGAATACACAGTCCAGTCGAATATCCTCGATGGCGGTGCCGCCGGAAAGCCCCATATATCGCAAGGCCTGTTCCATATTGCCCCGCTTGGTCGCATCCGCTTCATTTTCCAGTGTCGGTATTGCCCCGGTGACCGGCGCCACCATCTCAGGCGAAGTACCCCAGGTCACCTGCGGCTCAATGTCAGCAGCCTGCAGCTCTATGACAGAATCAAAATGCGCATCTGAGTCACTGACCAATTCTTTCCAGGCTTGCGCTGCTTTGTCCCAAAGCGCCCCTTTCGGAGCAAACGGTCTGCCTTTTATGTATTCAAGCGTGACTTCATCCACGGCAACCAGCCCCGCCCTTGCCCCTGCTTCGATCGCCATATTGCAAATCGTCATACGTCCTTCAATGCTCAGGCTACGGATCGCTTCTCCACCAAATTCTATGGTGTAGCCCGTGCCACCGGCGGTACCGATCTTGCCGATAATTGCCAGGACGATATCTTTTGCGGTAACCCCTGTAGGCAGCTCACCATCGACTCGAATGAGCATGTTTTTCATTTTCTTCTGCATCAGGCACTGAGTGGCCAGAACGTGCTCAACTTCGGATGTGCCAATTCCGTGCGCAAGCGCTCCCAGCGCACCGTGTGTCGAGGTATGAGAATCCCCGCAGACGATAGTCATACCCGGCAAGGTTGCGCCCTGCTCTGGCCCGACCACATGGACAATACCCTGGCGCAGATCGTTCATCTTGAGCTCAAAGATATTGAACTCGCTGCAGTTATCATCGAGGGTGGATACCTGTATTTTCGAAACCGGATCCTTGATGCCTTCCAGACCTTGTTTTCTCTCTTCGCTGGTAGTCGGAATGTTGTGATCAGGTGTGGCGAAGTTTGCAGAAGCGCGCCATGGCTGCCTGCCTGCCATGCGAAGACCTTCGAACGCCTGAGGTGAAGTCACCTCATGGATGAGATGACGATCGATGTATATCAAACTGGTGCCATCTTCTCGCTCTTTAACCAGATGCGAGTCCCAGATTTTGTCGTAAAGGGTCTTTCCACTCATACTATTAGCCTGTTCAGTGCGCGTCTGTCGCGCTTTATATAATTTGACGGTCTACCTTCTGCCAATCTGACCTCGGTCACGCAGAAAGTGGTCCATTAGCGTCAACGCCAGCATCGCCTCAGCGATGGGGGTCGCCCTGATACCAACGCAAGGGTCGTGACGCCCAGTCGTAACCACCTCTGTTTCCTCGCCGCTGGTCGTAAGAGACCTTCCCGGTAAACGAATGCTGGATGTCGGCTTGAGAGCAAGATTTGCAACAATGTCCTGGCCTGATGAAATGCCACCAAGCACTCCACCAGCATGATTGCTGAGGAAGCCGTCCGCGGTAATCTCATCCCGGTGCTCTGAGCCCTTTTGGACGACTGAGTCAAAGCCCGCACCGATCTCCACGCCTTTGACCGCATTGATACTCATCAGCGCTTTGGCAATGTCTGCATCGAGACGGTCAAACACGGGCTCACCGAGTCCGACCGGCACATTGCTGGCGATCACCGTAATTTTGGCACCGATAGAGTTGCCCTCCTTATTCAGCTTCGCCATGTATTCTTCCATCTCAGACACCTTATCAGGGTCAGGACAGAAGAAGGGATTCTGCTCGATTTCTTCCGGGATCACCTGCTGAATGGCTATCGAGCCCAACTGGGATAAGTACCCCATAATCCGAACGCCACATTCCATCTGGAGGAATTTCTTAGCGATCGCACCCGCGGCAACCCTCATTGCCGTTTCTCTGGCGGAGGAACGCCCGCCTCCGCGGTAGTCTCGAATGCCAAATTTCTTGTAATACGTGTAGTCAGCGTGAGCGGGGCGAAATTGATCCTTGATCTTGCTGTAATCTTTTGAACGCTGATCAGTATTTTCGATCAGCAGGCCAATCGGCGTCCCGGTTGTCTTGCCCTCAAATACGCCAGACAGAATTTTCACTGAATCAGCTTCCCGTCGCTGTGTGGTGAAGCGGGACTGACCGGGCTTGCGGCGATCAAGATCCTGCTGCATGTCGGCCTCCGATAACTCAAGGCCGGGCGGGCAACCGTCGACAACACAGCCAAGCGCAGGACCGTGGCTTTCACCGAAGCTTGTTACTGTGAATAATTTTCCAAAACTGTTGCCTGACATAGGAGACCTCAGCCAATTTAGACGTTACCAGCGGCAAAACGGGCACGCATTGTACACTAAATGAGGTATTCCCTGTAACGATGTAATTCCTCAGCACGTATGGCCAAAACCCCATCCCCGCCCTGGGCGAAATCCATCCACAGGAAGGGAATCTCAGGAACTCTTTGACAGAGCGCCTCCGCTCCTAAACCCACCTCGAGGATCAGCAACCCACCCGGATTCAGGTATGACCCTGCCTGGCGCAGAATTTCGAGCGGTATTGCCAAACCGCCCTCGCCACTCAACAGCGCCAGCTTCGGTTCATGCTGATATTCGGCTGGCAGGGTTTCAACGTCAGCCAGAGACACATAGGGGGGGTTCGAAACAATCAGGTCATACTTTTTGTCCGCCAGCGACGCAAATAGATCAGACTTCGTGCACTGAACCCTGCCGATCAAGTCATGTCGGCGGATATTCCCTGTTGCGACCTCCAGACAATCCGCTGAAACGTCGGACACCTCAACTCTCGCATCAACGAACTCAAGGGCACAGGAAATCCCGAGACAACCTGAACCGCAGCACAAATCCAGCACCGTTTCAGGAGGGCATTCCAGCATCGGCCGGAAGCGGTTCTGAATCAATTCAGCAATGGGCGAACGCGGAATCAACACCCTTTCATCGACGTCAAACGCATGCCCACAAAACCATGCCTTACCAACAATATAGGCAACCGGTTTACGGTCGCGCAGTCGTTGCTCAACCCTGGCCTCCAGTATTTCCAGTTCATTCATAAGGAGAACCCGATCGGACCGCTCAAAATCAAGATCAAAACCAATACCTAGCGTGCTGTAAACAAGGTAAACCGCATCATCCAGCGGCGAGTCGGTTCCGTGACCATAGAACAGACCAGCCTCTTTGAACTTTTCTGCAGTGTTGAGGATATAAGTTCTAAGGAGCACTAGTGATTTTCCTAATTTTCTGAAATCTCAGGGCACAAGGTTTATACTACCCTGCGTTTAGTGAATTATCGGTATCTACCCAATGCTGCTTAAGCGTTAAACCATGGAATCCAATAAGGCCTATTATGGAACAAGCATATCTAGACATCATTAAAGCCACCGGCGAAGATCCTGATCGCGCCGGACTCGTTGATACACCTAAGCGCGCGGCGGAAGCGATGGAGTTCTTAACGCAGGGCTATAAGATGGATATTGACGAGGTGATTAACGACGCCATGTTTCCCTCGGACACTGATGAAATCATCATAGTCAAAGACATCGAACTTTATTCCATGTGCGAGCACCACATGCTGCCTTTTATCGGCAAATGCCACGTGGCTTATTTGCCCAGAGGAAAGGTGATAGGCTTGTCAAAAATTGCGCGTCTGGTTAACGTTTTCGCGAGACGACTGCAAATTCAGGAGAATCTGACCAGCCAAATTGCCAATTGCATACTTGAAAAAACCAACGCTGCCGGTGCCGCCGTCATCATTGAGGCAAAACACATGTGCATGATGATGCGGGGCGTCGAAAAGCAAAACTCAACCATGACCACATCCTGCATGCTGGGAGCCTTCAGAGAGAGCTCAACAACTCGCAACGAATTCCTGTCGCTGATCAATTAGCTGCTGGCATCAGTACCAGTTCTACTCTGTCCGCACACCGCTCTTGTGCGCAAAGCGGCGCCAGTGGGCCGAGACCTCTCGAAACCAGTTGCGAATCTTTAACCCCAAGGGTGATCAAATGACGTCTGACCGCTTCAGCACGCCTGCTCGACCGAGCGAGAAGCTGATCGAGATTCCCTTCTGCTACCAAGTGCGAGACCACATAAAACTTCTGCTCGGGTCGTTCCGATAATTCCAGCGCCAGTGCCGATAAATCAACAGACGCGTCTAGCTGCTCATCGGACGAAAAGCTTACGCCGGACAGAATGATCGCGCCAGCTTCCTCAATGTCAGTCAGAAAGGCCTCTCCGATGACCTGAATAGGCCCCGAAGTCCCGGGCGGCTCAACGATCTCAAGATAGGCATAAGTACGACGGTTACCCCGGGTAATGACGTAAAGTGCAATGTGTGCCGGTTCAGCACCTTCAGTATGCGCCCGGACGTTCAAGAAGTACTGATTGCGCTCCGGACCGTACAGCACCCGATTGCGGAAAATGTCGTTCGCCCAGTAGTTACTGCTCCCACACTCCCGGCCAATGCATCCGAATAGCTCATCATACCCCTTGTCGGAAAAGCTGCTCCGGAAATAACCATACACATCCTCGGCTGAGTATTCACGGGGAATCTCAAAGATCAGCTTGCTGATGTCACCGCGAATGCGCTCTTCGCTTTCGGGAACGACGACGCCGCGTGAACGCTGCAGACGCCCAAGGATGAGGCGATAGTTACTGTCAGGCTCAAACTCAGCGCTCACGAGAACCGAATCCGGAAATCCTTCTACAAGGGCATGATTGGCAGATTGAGCATACCCAGCCGCTTGCACGAGCCAGGCAATCATCACAGCCAGGAGTTTTGTGTAATATTTCATGGCTCCACAGTATATACGAAGGCGCCGCCGTCATGGCAGGGCGCAAAAACGTCCAGACAAACCAGCTGACTGGTCCCCATAATCAGCGGATGACCGGCGCTATCGCCCTGCAGTAGAGTCCAGAGCACACTGAGTACCGGATTGTGCCCCACAAGCAGTAGCCCAGCCGACTGCTCTGCAGGCAAAGGAGGCCCATTAAAGCCCGGCAGCCGACTGATTTTTTCGAGCTGCGGCAATACGCTTTCCGGGTTGGCTGTGGGTAATAACCAGTCGGCCACGTTAAAATGCAGTTCAGGGCATTGAGACATCAGTTCATCGGCCGTTTGCGAGGCTCGCGTAAGAGGACTGCGATAAGCCGCCAGTATTGGCGGTTTTCGCTGAAGCCAGGTTTTCACCACTGCAGCTGTTTGCTCGCGGCCCTTGCGCGAAAGGCTCCGGCAGGCGTCCAAGCCCGAGCCAATCTCAGCTTCACCATGACGCATCAAGTACAAGCGCACTGAACGAAGTGCCGTTACGGTGTTTTTTTAGTCACTTTACCCGTAGCTTTTTTCTTACTGACCGTTTTTTTCTTGCTCGCAGCTTTCTTTGGGGCTTTTTTAGCAGGTTTGCCCGCCTCCGCTTTGCCCTCTTCCTGTGCGGGTACCGCATTCATGCTATCTGAAGGATCAGCATCAGCGCCCGC
>Ga0255761_10001819_pt1 | contig 19800 bp, 14 predicted proteins | sample 071ome_29_FD_179961 | JGI IMG/M metagenome (GOLD analysis project Ga0255761, IMG submission 179961) | Coastal salt marsh microbial communities from the Groves Creek Marsh, Skidaway Island, Georgia - 071407BT metaG (version 2) | ecosystem: Environmental > Aquatic > Marine > Intertidal zone >... | reverse complement strand
GGAGGCAAAGGAGGCGGACCGGGTGAAATTTCTTGCTTCGAGCCGATGACAATTTATGATAGCCTAACGACCCATCCGCTTGTTGTTCTCGTCCTCGTTGTTGTATTTTACAAGTAGTGCTATAACCGAGAGAATGTTTAAATACCTCTAAAGACGGGATTCGCGCGAACGATGGATGCGCCGTGCTCTTCGTAATCCGCCTTTGTGTGACAACTTGAGTAAAAGCCCGGCGTGGACGCCAACACAGAGCCACCAAACCAAACGGCGTAGCGCTGCATGTGATGCGTGACGACTTCAACCTCGACATCCTTTGACGCAAGGGTCCCACCCTTGTTTACCGCGGCGATGCGGTTGTCGACGAGACGCTTGACGTCTCGCTTGATGCGCTTACCGAAGCCTTTAAACATAGTGCTTCCACCGGAGAGCACGATGTTTCCGTACAAGTTTCTTCGGGTATCTATCGGACTCGACGCGATCGCTTGATGCACGAGCTCCGGAAGCGGCGTGATGTATTCCGACGAGTATATTTCAGGCTGAAAGAAGACCTCTGGCGCGAGAAAGCGTTCGTATCCGATGTCCGCCGCCCACGTCTCTCCCGTTTTGCCTCTCACGCCGTGCATCTGCACGATGTACTCGCCCGGCATTCGTTCGTGCTGTAGGAACTCCTTTGCAATATCTTTGCACACATAGCAATATTCCTCCTTGACACGTCGAGCGACGTCCATAGCAGACTCTGGCGGCACGCGTTCGCCTCGCTCTCGCATCAAGTATTGCACAAACGTCGTCAAGTCTCGACCCGCGAGAGGCACGCTCTTGATCGAGCCCCCCAACACGTACCCATCACTCACTGGAATGACGTGCGTCACCCCATCTCCGATATCAATCACCGTCCCCGTCAACGCAGACGCGTATTGACTCTGTTTCTTGCTCGCGATGGACGCCGCCAACGCCAACACCGCCTGCACGCCGATGTATAGTCCCGGAACGTTGAAAGACTCAAACATGATCTCCGCCGTGTACTCCCGGTTCTCCGGCGGGTTCAGCGGCGGTTCCGTGAGCAAAAAGTAATGATCCTCCGGATCGCACCGCATGTGTCGACACAGCGACGCTTCCCAAAACTTTTCCATCGCTTCCCAATTCTCCACCGTTCCGTGTCGGATCGGCCACGTCACGTCCCTAGACCCACTCGCCCCGAGCGCGTCATCACCGATTAAAAAATCCAAGTCATCCATGGCCCCGATTCGCGCCGAAGCTTTCCCGCTCGTCGACGCCACGCACGTCGGGACGACGTGACTCGGTTCGACGTTTTTCGCAAAGCCCATCTTCGTGTAACCGGTACCGTTGTCGATGACCACCGCCGGTCGCGTCGTCGCGTCTGACCCGCCCATCGCGACTCTACGATTCGCGAGCGATACTGGGCGAACGTTCGAAACCGACGCGACGAGCGAGCGAGCGAGCGTCGCTCGCAACGCGTCGCGGAATGCGCCGCGCGGCAAACAAATCAAAATCAATCCGCGAACGGGGAATGCATTCCTAAACCCAAAAATGTATACACTGGTGGCGTCCTTTTTTTTGGACGATGCGACGCCCGTCGTCGTCGTCGTCAGTGTCGACCGCGCGGTCTTCCGGTTCGTGATCGACGCGCGCCAGTGTCACCGACGCGATAAAACACACGTCCCGAGAGCGACTCCCCGATGTTTCGTAACGCGGATAAACTCGCGGCGGCGTTGGCGAAGATGCCCGCGGCGGCGAACACGAGCGTGAACCCAAACTCGGGGAGGATCCGCGCGCCCGAGTTTAGTAAGCGCGTCGTCGCGGAACTGCGGAAGGCGGCGATCGCTAATGGACACGAGTGGCCGTGGGATCGCGCGCCGGGGGTGCAGAAAACGGTGGAGCGACCGGGGAAGGGGCATAAACACGAACGGGAGAAACCGGCGAGGGAAGCGAAGATAGCCGAGGCGTTGAAGAAACAACCAGAGCTCATAGCGGCGTATAAAGCGAGGCTCAAGTCCAAGGCGAAGGGTGCGGATAAGGTCTGGGATGACTTTTCGCTGACGAAGAAAGAGTTGACGCTGAAAATCCGGATGCAAGACGTGACGGGGAGATGAGGCGCGCTCGGAACCCCGGGTCATGGAGCGTTTGTACTCGTACTCATAGCGTACTTAGTACTTAGTAGCATGTAATTAATATAGCGATTTACCCTAGCAGAGAAGGATGGATGACGATCTCTTTCATTCTATGTCTCACCTGTTTTACATTTTCCGTCTAGGTAAACGCGTACGGTTGATGGAGCTCGGCTCGTTAATACTTGAGCTCGTCCGCCGGTTTGATGGTCCAAGTACTTCCCTTGGATGTGCAGAGGTCGGATAAAATCTTCGTGTACGTGTGCTGGCTCGGAGCACTCGCGCCTAGGGCTTCCATGATTTCTGCACGCTTTGCGACGCCACCTTGCTTGTGCAACACCCCCAGGATTTTACGTCTGAGTGCATCGACGGCGGGATCGCCCGTATTGACGAGGACACAGATACCCTTGATGCAAGCGAGTTCCCCATCAAACATTCCCAAGAGCTCTGCCTGCCTGAAGTAAGCGCACGCGGCGATGTCCGCAGCCTGAGTGAGTAGATAACCTCGAATATCCGCGAGTGCGATGTGCGTTCTCTTTTCAAATTTCGCCTTGATCAGCGAGCAAACCGTGGTTACTCTGAGACTGGAAACGTGCGGCGGTATGCTCGGAGCAACCAAGTCTTCCGAGTGAAGCGTCGTGTCGAGCGAAGGCGCCAACGCGAGCCAGGATTCCATCTCCTTCTGCACAACGTCTGGGAATTCGTCGATGAAAGATTGGTCAGTGTTTTCGATGAATTCCCATCCCTCGGCGTTGCTGCCGTATCCTCTCGGCAAGGACAACTCGGTCATCACTTCTCTGCGTATCTTGACGAGAGCCGGGTCGTTCTGACCGTTCCTCTTCAGACAAGAAGATACGAGCTCTGGTTTTACGCGTCTACTTCTGGCAAACTGAAAGAGGGCGGCGTCACGCATATTTTCGTACGTGACGTCGTTGTTGCATCGAAGCGTCGACTTGGCGACCCAGTTGCCTTGGACTAAGTGAGCGCAGTCTTGGATCAACCTGATGATAGTTTCTTCAGGAATATCCTCCGTGATAAATTGTCGAATTCTATAGTACTTCAGGCAAGACTTTTGACCCTTTGCGAAGAGCGCCCTGATGCGTCTTTCGAGCGGCAACGCAGAGAGTGTAGACTTGCTCAAACCGCTGCCATCGCCGAGGCTGTACACATCATCACTAATAGGTTGCGCCGCGAGCTTAGTCGAGCTGACGGGACACATGATGTCAAGATACTCGCGCGCGGTTAAGGGTAAGCCACAAAGCTCTTGATGCTCAACCATAAACTTTGCTCTGACGTCCGCAGCTGCCTCGCTATCAGACATGGACGGTTGCAAGGTGACCCATGACTCGTCCTGCTCTCTCTGTCTAAGGTACGCGTGCGAGTGAATGCGCAACTCTGTCTGCCTCTGCGTTTCCCGTCGCTTCACTTGCACCTGCAAAGGCATCCTATCGTCATCATCCGCCAGTTCCTCCATGGGCGGTTCGTGTGTCTTGTTTGCAGAATCCGCTGCGTCCAAGTGCTGCAAACTCGGTCGCATCTGGTAAACCGAATCCACTCCAGTCAAATACAGCGCCCCATCGCGCATCGTGCCGATAACAACCCCTCCTCCGTGCGTGTCCGTCTTCGCGCTCACGCTCGTGAGCGTCAACGAATCAATCTGCGTGTGTTCCGGCGCCAACAAGTTGCGGTTCTTCTCCTCGCACACGATCGGCATCGTCATCTCCAATTTCCCCGCTTCCGGCTTATACCTCACCGAATCCACGCTCGCGATATCATACGGTCTCTCCGGCGGTCTCAGTGGGTACTATACGCGTTCGCAATCCCACCCATCGTCAGTCATAAATCCTACGGTTTTCGCTTGTTCGCGCGCGCTACAATCAACCAATCAATCGATCGACCCAGCCTCCTCGTCCGTTCGCCTCTTCGCTTCGTTTGCGCACCTGCAACAACGCGAGCTCACCGCTCACATCCGGAATCGTGTTAAAGTACACCGGAATCGTCTCGATGACGCTGCGACGGGGGAAAACCTTCGCGTCAGTGCGCGCTCGAAAAAGCGTCTTTTTCTTTTTGGCGGCGGCGGCCAGCCGGCCGGCCGGCCGAACGGGTCGTCGCGTCGCGTCGCGTCGTCGTCGAGTTCTCGCGATCGGGCGACGAATCTATGTGACTCACGGATTATCGTCTTCGAGCTCGGGCTTGACCTCGCCTCGACCGACGCGCATGGTCGGCGACGCTGGACCGGTTGTGTGGAGAGAGGAGCGCGTCGCGACGATTTTTTACCCTTGGAATGGAGGACAGACTCAAAAACGCATCGGACTCGCGTCGGATGCGTTTGGATGGATCGGGAACGCGCTCGACGCGAGTGCGAGGGTACATCGCGTGGAGTGCATGTTTAAACGTATCATTCATGCCAATCTACGAAAATCTATGGGCATTAACGCGTCGCGGTGGCGACGTCGGGAACCGCCACGGGCCGAGTGGAAAATCGAGGCGAGTCCGCGGCTCGGGCGAAATCGTCCCGGGCGGTGCGATCTGTGACGTCCGCGGAGGCGAGGGCGCGAAGAGCGCGCGTGCGGTGGTCAGAGACGATGGTGATGGGTTCGAACTCATGGCAGAGGATGCGGCGGAGTTCGGAATGGGAGGCAATTTCTTCGGCGACTCGGCGGCGTTTGCCGAGCGACGAAAGGAGACGGTAGAAGCCGACGCGAGCGGGGAGAAAGTGTTCGCTCTTGACGGAGACGATGTCATGAATGTGATGTCCGAGAGATTTGGCGCCGCAAGCCGCGAAGCAGGCGTCGATGATAATTGTCTCCGCAGTTACGCTCAGCATTTCGTCTGTCGATCGCTCAGCACCGCAGACGTTGGCAAGGGCGTGAAGCGCGATTATTTGAGACTCACCGGTGCCCTTGATGGCGTTGTACGCCATGCTCTCGATTATATTCGCGCATAAAGTAACCAAGGCGTCCGTAACTTGGCCGCTCGACACGCACATGGCACCCGAGGCGTCGACCACAGCGGCGCGAATGTCTCGCTCGCCATCGGCAAACAAATCGCCGAGCAATCGTATCATCTCCACCACGAGCGCGTCGTCTCCGTTCAGACACGTCGCGGCGATTCTACCACCGACGACGACCGCACGCGTTCGCAGCGCAATGTCTGCATCGCGATCGGATGCTATTCGTACGAGCGATGCGCTCAACGTGTCGATGCTCTTCAGTCCCGCCGCAGCGTCTCGCGACGATTCTGCCACCTCGGCCAGGATCTCCAGCGACGCCAACGCTGCTAGCAAATCGCCACCACCAACATCATCGATGCATTCGTTAAGTGCGCCGGAGCGCACCACGATTCTGGCTGCGTCTGCGCTGATTGCAGCCGCGCTCGCGGCAAACGCCATGCCTCTCGCTTTGACTTGGCTGTTGCTCTTTTCCCTCGTCGCTCGCAACACCCCACCCAATACCGCTTGCAACGCTCCCGGCACGCGTCTACACAGCACCAAAAGCGCCGCGCTCGCCGCGCTTGCCGCACGAGTCCCATCTGTCGCGATTCTTCGCGTCAACTCTTCTTGCAACGTCCCAGTCTCCTTCGCCAGCGTCTCCGGCGTCTCGCTCCGTTCGTACAACTCCTTCGACAACGCGCACGACATCTCTCGCACCCGCCCACTCGTCGACGCGAATCCCTCCGCCAAACCGACGCTGTTCGTTGGGTCCCGAACCGTTGCCTCGAGCGCCGAAACGCCCGAGCGTCGCGCGCTCATCTTCTCGGCGAATCGACACAGTGCCTCCGCATCGTCCAACTCCTCCCTTAAAACCGCCCGTCCGAGCTCCTCGAACACGTTCGTCCACGACCATCGCGTGAACACATCCGCGACGACGTCCTCACTGCATCGTAAAGATAACCAGGCGTCGTCAGTCCATCGTTCGTTCGCCAACCGCGGTACCTCGCAACGAAAGTCTTTCGATTTCGCGTCTCTTTCGCGCGTTCGCGTCCGCACCTCGGCGTCCCTGGGGTCTCCGCGACGTCCCTCGCGAGCGCTCGAATCGCTTCGTCCTCGTCCATCGTTCGTCTCGAAAATCTTCCGCGCGCACCGCGTTGTAACGACGCCTCGGGTCCCCCCAGGGTCGTTACAAGGCGACGCACACCGACGAACGAACGAACGAACGAACGAACGCGTTCGAAACGATGGACACCGCCCGCCGACGCCGTCGTCGGCGGTTTTGCCGCGGCGCTGCCTCGCTCGCGTGTGTCTTCGCGCTCGTGCGCGCGTCCACCGTCGCGCGAGCGCACGACGACGCGTGGTTGGATGCGCTCGACGATGACGCGTTTGAACGCGACGAGGCCGCGGGGTCTTTTCGCGCGATGGACGACGTAGGAGACGACGTGCGCACGATGGGGGCGATGGAAGACGTAGAGATGGATGCACTCGATGCGGATGCGTTCGATGCGTTCGGGTTACAGGAGGAGGAGGATGACGGGGACGCGGTGATGGAGGAGCTGCGGACCCGACGTTTAAACGTGGAGGACGAAGCCGAGGACGAGGACGACGCTGAGGATGCGGAAACAGCGATACGGGGTGGATCAGACGATGTCGTAGTCGACGGTGACGTCGTAGATGAGGATTGGGGCGTCGTTGAGGTTGAAGAATCGGAGGTCATTGAGGTTGACGTTGAGGAGGAACCGGCTGTCGAATTGGTACACGCTGAGGAGGAACCAGCGGTGGAAGAGAAAGTCGAGGATGACGACGACGACGTGGATGCAGTGGATGAGGGCATCGTCGTCGATAATGAAAGCGGACGCGAAGAAACGGAATTTGATGCCGTCGAAGACGCCGAGCCGACGGTGAGGAGTGACTTTGTGGGTCGATTGTTTTCTCGATTTGGCGTCGGCGGCGGCGAAGAAACGTCGGCGGTGGATGTCGTCGTGGACGAGGAGATGGAGGAGGAGGAAGAAGCGCTTCCTGAGTTGGCCGGGAAAGTCGATGAAGGCGAATCATTGCAACCCGTTGAACCCATCGCGGACGTCGAAGAGCCGAAAGTTGAAGCAGTGATCGCCGTGGAAGAGCGCGTCGAGGCGCCGATTGCCAAGGAGAAGAGCGACGAGAGCAAACACGAGGAGTCTCGACGCAGATTGCTCGAGGCTCAGCAGCAGCAACAAGCGCCGGCACCGCGTCAAGAGCCGCAGCAACACAATTCAGGACCGGAGATCGTGTACGTCGGAGGCTACTGGAAACGCGCCAATCCGTGGCACAAGGGACCGCGAATCAAAGCCGTCGATTGAGGCTTTCGAGCGAACAAAACGGTGTGTAATTGAAATCGAAACCGATACGTGTAACGCGAATGCGTCTGCGAAAACGACAATAGAAAGAATTCTTTTTAAACTGTTGATAACAACTGACACTCGTCATTTACATGACCATGCCACCGTCGACGTGGAGGACTTGGCCCGTGATGTACGCCGAGGCGTCGTCCATGGCCAAAAACTTTACCAAGCCGGCAATTTCTTCCGGTTGGCCGTAGCGACCCGCCGGGATGGTGGTCAAAATCTTCTTCTCCAACTCTTCGCCGAGCACCGCGGTCATGTCAGAGGCGATGAAACCCGGAGCGATGGCGTTGCACTGAATGTTGCGACCGGCGTACTCGCGAGCGACAGTCTTGGTGAGACCGATGACGCCAGCCTTAGCGGCGGAGTAGTTGGCTTGACCCGCGTTACCGGTGACACCGACGACGGAGGTAATGTTAATGATGCGGCCCTTGACCGGCTTCTTCTTACCCATGAGCTTGGTCGCCGCTTGCGTGCAGAGGAACACGCCGGTGAGGTTGAGGTCAATAACCTCTTGCCATTGCTCCAACTTCATGCGCATCATGAGCGTATCACGCGTGATACCGGCGTTGTTCACGAGCACGTTAACCTCACCGAACGCATCCATCGTCGCCTTGAACAACGCGTCGACTTCATCCGCCTTGGCGACGTTCGCCTTGACGGCGATCGCGTCTCCGCCCGCCGCCTTGATCTGCGCGCACACCTCGTTCGCCGGTCCTTCGCTCGCCGCGTAGTTGACGACGACGCGCGCGCCCGCAGAGCCGAGCGCGAGCGCGATCGCCGCGCCGATACCGCGCGACGCGCCCGTGACGACGCACACCGGTCCGGTGGCTTCAGCCTTGACGCTGATCGCTCTTCGGGTCGGCATCGCCTTAGCGACGTTATTCGCGCGGCGCACCGCGAGCGGGGCGCCTCGCGCGATGGCGGAGGTTCGGGCAACGAGGGTTCGGGCGGCGACGGCGGACATCGTGTGTTTCCGAGAGAGCGCGCGGGTTTGACGGCGTCGGGCGGACCCGCCGTTCGCTAGTCCGTGTGGATAACGCTGAAAATGAATGTATGGTATGTGTATACAGTATGACACATGAGGAGCCTGGCTTTAAGTTGAAAAGCGTCGCGTCGTCGTCGTTGGTTTGGAGTTGAATCGATCAAGTAGACGGGTTGAGCGCTTCGGATGCGGTGCTTTTAATCATTCTTTCATCGTTTACATGTTGGTCGTACTCGTAAAAAGCATCGAAAGTCCTACGCTAGCCGTGGGTGTCTATATGGAAATCAAGTCGGATTTCGAGCGCGCGCGGTGCCGCTGCGCTCGAAAACGCGCATCGTCGTCGTCTTAATACGCATCCTCTTCGTCGTCGTAGTCACCGTCGTCATCCACGGTGGCGTCTTGGTACTGTTGGTACTCGGACACCAAATCGTTCATGTTGGATTCGGCTTCGGTGAACTCCATTTCATCCATACCCTCACCAGTGTACCAGTGCAAGAAAGCCTTGCGGCGGAACATTGACGTAAACGCTTCGCTCACGCGCTTGAACATTTCTTGAATCGCCGTCGTGTTACCGACAAAAGTGGCGGACATCTTGAGACCTCTGGGCGGGATATCACACACAGAGCTCTTGACGTTGTTCGGAATCCACTCAACGAAGTAGGATGAGTTCTTGTTCTGGACATTCAAGAGTTGCTCATCGACTTCCTTGGTCGACATGCGGCCTCTGTAAAGCGCAGAGGCGGTGAGGTAGCGGCCGTGACGTGGATCAGCGGCGCACATCATGTTCTTCGCATCCCACATTTGAGCGGTGATTTCCGGAACAGATAACGCGCGGTATTGTTGGGCGCCTCTGGACGTGAGCGGGGCGAAACCAACCATAAAGAAGTGCAAACGCGGGAACGGCACCAAGTTGACAGCGAGCTTGCGCAAATCGGCGTTGAGCTGACCCGGGAAGCGCAAGCAGCACGTGATACCAGACATGACGGCAGAGATCAAGTGGTTCAAGTCGCCGAACGTCGGGTTGGTGAGCTTCAAAGTGCGGAAGCAAATATCGTAGAGCGCCTCGTTATCGAGCACGACGCACTCGTCGGCGTTTTCGACGAGCTGGTGCACAGACAAAGTGGCGTTGTACGGTTCAACGACAGTGTCAGACACCTTCGGCGACGGCACGACAGAGAACGTGAGCATCATACGATCCGGGTATTCTTCGCGAATCTTAGAGATGAGCAACGTGCCCATACCGGAACCGGTACCACCACCGAGAGAGTGGCACACTTGGAAGCCTTGCAAGCAGTCGCACGATTCAGCCTCCTTGCGCACGACGTCGAGAACAGAGTCGATGAGTTCCGCACCTTCGGTGTAGTGACCCTTCGCCCAGTTGTTACCCGCGCCAGTTTGGCCGAACACAAAGTTATCCGGTCGGAAAATTTGACCGTACGGTCCGGATCGAACAGAGTCCATCGTACCCGGTTCGAGATCCATGAGCACGGAGCGTGGCACGTAGCGGCCTGCGCGAGCAAACGAAACATCAACGTCAGTCACGCATCTCTCGAGCGTCGGGTGATGCAAAAAAAGCGCGAGAAATCATCGCGCAATAATCCACTCGCGCCGATGAATCGGTTTCCAATCGACGCAGCCGAGATAACCCGCGCCGAAATCCGTCAACTTTTTCATCCTGCCACCAGTTCGTCACATAGCCGTTAAAACGGCCCGATCCGCATCAGTCATCGTACGCACCTCCACTCGCTTCGTTGTAGTACACGTTCACGCGCTCGAGCTGAAGATCGGAATCACCGATGTAGGTACCGTCGGCACCGATCCCGTGCTCATCGCAAATCACCTACGTTCGCGCCGTCGTCGTCGTCGTCCGTCCGTCAGTCATCCTTTCCACGTCGCGATTCAACATCTCAGCCAGCGTCATGTTTCGCGTGCGTTCAATCGCTCGTCGCGCGCGCCTACCTCCCAAAACTTGGCCCCGATCTGGTTACCGCATTGACCAGCTTGGATGTGCACAATTTCCCTGCGCGCCAGAACCCAATCTTCGTCAGTCGTCCGTCGCACTCGTCGTCGTCAACATCGTTGGTTGGATCATCTTCAAAAAAGTCGCGGGTCGCATTTCGTTCCCGGATCCACTTCCCGCATCCATCCTTCCGACCACCCATTCGCGCGTTTCAACGCGACTCGAAATCGAGCAAAATTTTCCGCATCGCATCGCTTCGCACGCACCGCATGGCGACCTTCCGTCCGCGCCCGAGAGTGCCGTCGACGACGCTACGAGTGGACGCCATCCTTCGCTCTGCGCTGCGAACGCCGCAAAGAAAGAGTTCGTCTGTCCATTTTGTTTGAATTTTTCTCGAATCGTGACTCGTCGTGAGTATCTATCCATCGGACAGATGGTGATTTATTTCGTCAGAAAATGCTGTGCATCTATCATGTATTATAGCATATTTTTAACCGATACGTGTGGTGTTGTTTTTTGGTTCCCCCTTTTGGGTCGTTTTTCGGTCATGAGGGGTTCACCGCGCCGAGTTCGTTACGAAGGTTGGCCACCACCCCCTTTGGCTTCGTTCGTCGGACGTCAGCGCCCGTCGTCCGACGAACGATGAGCGCACCCGCGGCGTCGGTGGCGGCATCGCAGATGCAAAACGTGGTCGTCGCGCCGGGGGCGGCGGCACCGATGACGGTCGTCGCGCCGGTGGGTGCGAGAGTAATCGTCGTGCCGCCCGTCGTACCCCCTGGCTTGATGATGGGCCGCGGGCGGCCGCGGCCGATGGCGGGTCACGGCGCCGGGTTCAGCGGGAGCGAAGATTGTTGCTTGCGCATGGTGACGCGAAGACCGTGTTTGACGTGTTGGGTGACCATCGTGCTCGCGGCGATCATAAGCGGGATCGGGTTGAAGGATGGAATCGACGTCAACACGGAGGGCTGGGACGCGCGAGGTACTGAGTTGGCGAATCGACAAGCGCCGTACACGCTGTACGCAGGGGAGTTTGACGACGGGAACGATGATGCACTAAATGATGAGTACACGCAGTACCCCGAGACGAGGAGAAAGCTGTTGCAGACGCAGACGTGCGCGTCGATGTTCGAGAGCGGGTTGTATTACGACGGCGCAAACGTTGAGGTGATTTTCGAGGCGGCGGCTGGAGTGGACTTGTTCACCGCGGACGCCTTCGCGGCGATGTGCGAGTACGCCGAGTCTTATGTCTCCCACGAACCTGTAAACGTCGATGGAAGAGCGATGTCGCACGGCGATGTGTGTCGACGAGAAAACTACTGTCAAACCTTGCCGTCTGGCGCGCGGTTGGGCGAACCGTGGGAATATTGGGAGTCGCGCGGTTATTCAAACTTTGATCGATGCTCCCGAGTGTATTCTCTCGCCACGTCGTACTATCCGTTGATGGGTGCCTCCTCGTGCTCCGAATACAGAACGAACCCCACGTTGCGCGCGGGTGTGGCGACATTGAAGAGTTACATGTTGCAATGCGCCGCGTTGAAAGCCGCGAATGAAACCGCGGAGTGTGGATCATCGGTTTTCGATTACAACGACATTCTCTTGGACACCAACTTTGGACTGGATGGGAAGACGGACTTGACGTACACCCGGGCTGTTGTTCAAAATCAAGACTTTGATAACGCTGTGTCTTGGGCGTTCAGCATGTACAACGCAGGTGTCCCGTCTAGTCTCAACAAGGAGTACGGATCATCGCTGTTCTCGTCTTACGTCGACACATCGTGGAGCGAAGTGAGAGAAAGGTTGGTGGATGAGCAGCTGTGGAAAGACATGGCGCTCGCATCCGGCTCAGTAGTCATAATTCTCTTCTTGATGTGGTTGCGAACGGGCTCCGTCTTCCTCACTGTTGGAGGTGTGACGCAAATTCTTCTATCGTTCCCGTCGGCAATCTTCTTCACAAAGATGATTTGCGGCCTAGATTATTTCCCGTTTCTCAACTTTATCGGTTTGTTTGTCATAGCGGGTATCGGCGCAGACGATTGCTTTGTGATGTATGATAAGTATCAGCAGGCAAAGAGTCGCTGCGTCATGGGCGCGAGCTCAACGCAGGTCGCAATGCGCTCGTATTGGGATTCTGTTTGGGCTATGGCGCTGACGTCGACGACCACTGCCGCGGCTTTCTTTGCTAACGCTATGATTCCGATCGCGCCGATTCGAGTCTTTGCCATCTTGATGGGGTCCATGGTTGTCTTTGACTACTTGTACGACATCACAATTTTCGCCGCCATGCTTTCCTGGCAGCATGACAAAATTGTAGAGGTTGAGAGAGCTGGGCGTAATACCGCTGCATCGTGGTTACTCGACTTTTGGGGCTCTCTCAAGCGTGCGCGAAAGAACAAGCCATCCGCATTACCTCAGCAGACGCAAGACGCTCGAACTAAAAATGACGCAACACGTCGTTCGGGCCAGGAGGCTTTCTTGTCTGATCGCGTGTTTCCTTTCGTGTACACGCTGCGATGGTTCTTCGTAGTAGCGCTGTTGGCGATTTTCGCCGGAGACATGTACGCCACTCTTCAACTCGAAGCTCCAAAAGATTCAGAAGTCTCGCTACTTCCAGAAGATCACATGCTCTCAAAGTATTCGTTTTTGAAGCGTTCAGCGTTTAAAAGTTCGGACGAGTCGACTGTTTGGAATAGTATACTTTTTGGAGTACATCCAGAGGATGACGGAGATCATTTCAACCCGCGCTCGAGGCCGTCTTTCAGCTGGGATACAACTTTTGATCTCGCCCCAGAAGCTTCGCAAAACTGGTTGATGGACTTGTATCAAACCACCCGGTCGACGATGGCGAACAACGAAAGGAGCTACTTTTGGCTCGACGAGATGAACAACTGGCTAAGGTACGATCAAGACGCATCGACTTCTTCGGCGCAGGCTACGTGTGGGAATGCAAACAGTATTCCAGTTCCAGAGAGCAACTTTTACGACTGTGCAAAATTGTTCGCTGATAGCCGGAATCTGTACATGATGAATCGACCGTTGAGCAACGCATTCTACACGGATTCTTTGGGAAAGACTAGGATGAAAATCATGACAATCGATTTTGCTACAGACGTGCTGTGGACTGCACCAGTCGAAGACTTGAGCAGTACCTGGGACCGCTGGGAAGAGTACGTCAAAGGGAAGATGGCGGACGCTCCGGTTGGACTCAAGAATGGTTACCAAACTTCCGAAGCTTGGGCTTGGATGGACACGATTACGCAAATGAAGGAAGGCTCCTACCTCGCAGCGGCGACTACACTCGCCATCGCCAGTGTGACGACGATGATTTCCTCGAACAACATCGTCATCGCTTTATACTCGCTCCTATCGATCCTGTGCATCCTCGTCACGACGATCGCCTCCGTCATTTCGATGGGCTGGACACTTGGATTTCTGGAAGGTATTTGCATCACCATTCTCATCGGCCTATCCGTGGATTACGTCGTGCACATCGGGCACGCGTATGCATCTGCAATGCGAGTCGAGGGCACGACTCGCAAGGAGTGCGCTCGTCACGCGTTAGCGACGATGGGCTTTCCAGTGCTATCTGCCGCGCTCACATCGCTGACCGCCTCTCTCTTACTCTTAGGGGCTGTCATCACGTTTTTCACCAAGTTTGGCACCATCGTGATTTTGTCAACAATTTATGCGACGTTGACTTCAACGATTTTACTCATCGCGCTGCTCGCTGCCGCTGGTCCGGTGAATGGTGCAGGCGATGTCAAGTGTTTGTGTCGCCGGCGTCATCAAAGTGCCACACGTCATCACCAACACGGGGCGAACATGTTATAGACAATTTCTTTCGCTTTACTAGTTCTACGGTTGCTTCAAGTTATGTACCGGTACTTTTTAATGAACATTACAATGCCTATGTATACGACGCCCTCAACGATCGATGCATCACGTACGCTGAAACCGCGTTGATGACGCCCAACAGAAATAGCCCACGCTGTGCGTCGTGGAAGAGCGTAATGGACGCGAGCGCCAAAAAGACGAAAATTCTCCCGTACACTGTACTTTGATAAAAAGCGTCCGCGCCCTTACCTTTACCATCGTAATACGCCGTGCCTATGTAATACGACGCGAAAGTGACACACAGCACACCGAAAACTCGTATCCATGTGGCAGAAATGTCGAACGCGTTGAAGAGAATCGAAAATGTCACATGCGGCGCCGCCATGAGTGCCAATCCAGCCAATCCAATGTAAACGCCGGTTAAATACGCCGACCGACGAACGCTCGCTCTCGCCTTTTGCGTTCGCACAACCTCCGTGCTATCGATACCCGACGCATCGTTCGCATCAATGATGACGCGCTGATTCTTTTCATCTAAAAAGGCCACCTCTGGATAATGTTTGCGTCTTCTCAAGTCGGGAGCGCCGGCAAAACGCAGATGTTCCGGCGGTTCCATGACGGCGGTTCCAATCCTCAAAACCTCCGGTCGCATGTCCATCGCGTGTACCTCCGCTCTGTCGTCCCCGTCAATCTCAACCTCACCCAAGAGCGCCCCCCAAACGAAGACGTCACCCTTTGCCCGGACCGCAGCGTCTCTCTGCACGTCCCCGTGTATCAACACGCTGCCCGCGTGTTCGATGACTTCGCCCGCCCCGACGCTTCTCTTCACCACCAATGGCGGTGCCTGCGCGCGCGCCGTCGTCGACGGGTACTCGCGAAACGCATCGTCGCCGTGAGGGTATCGACCGGATTCGACCGCGCGCGGCGTCGGGACGCCGCGCTCTCGACGCGCGACACTGCTGTGGTCGAAAGTGAGTAACGGTTGGCGCCACTTGCGTGGAACCGCACGCATTCGCGACGACGACGCCGATGCCGACGACGCGTGGCGACGAGTACGCCGCGCGACGAGACCCGTCTTCTCGTCGAAACAGACGCGTCCGCACGTCGAAACGACGGACATCGTTCCCGCAGTCAGATCCCCGGGCGAGACTGTGACGTGTTTTTGCGAGAGTTTTCAAGTCTCAGTCGACAGTTCGTGGCGTTTATGCATCGACGCGCGCGACTTGACTCATCATTCGAACGCGTCTTCGTCGACGTGCGGTCGTCGGGAACGCGCGCCGGGCGTCTATAGTTGTCGCGTACGTCGTCGTCTTTGTCGTCTTTGTCGTCGTCGCGTTCGGCTTTCGAAGCGCATCTTTATCCTTCGTCGACGCGCCGAGCGTCTTCGCGACGACAATGTCGACGCGGGCAACCTTCGGGGCGAGGGACGGGTCCGACCGCGAGCGGCGGTGTCGTCAATTCCTCGACGCGCTCGATCGCGGTGAACTCGCGGACGTGGAGGAGTTGGATTTGTCCAACTGCGGGTTGGAGCAACTGCCAGAGAGCGTCGGCGAGTTGAAGAAGTTGAAATTTTTAAATGCCGGTGGTAACGCGCTGCGTGCGCTCCCGGCGTCGTTCGGTGCGCTCAAGAATTTATGCGTTGCATTTTTTCTCGGGAACGCGTTCGAGGAGGTTCCAGAGGTTTTGGGAACGCTACCGAATTTATTTATGCTCAGCTTCAAGGCGAATAGAGTAGCTCGAGTGCCCGAAACATCGCTGGCGCCGAGTTTGGGATGGCTGATTTTGAGTGATAACGCGATAGAGACGCTCCCAGATTCCCTCGGAAGGTGTGCACCGATGCGGAAATTGATGCTCGCGGGGAACAAACTCAAAAGCCTTCCGGAGAGTGCGCGGAATCTTCATAATTTGGAGCTCCTGCGTTTGGCGGATAACGCATTTGAAACCATTCCAGAATGGTTGTACGAGCTGCCAAAGCTCACTTGGTTGGCCGTTGCCGCGAATCCGTGCACAAACGTGCACGCAGATAGAGCAAATGAAAAGGCGAATCACGCTGAACTACCCGTCGTGGAATGGTCAGAGCTCGGTGTCGCGGACGACGCCGAGGCGCTCGGGAGCGGCGCGTCAGGTGTGGTGTACGCGGGCGAATGGAACGGTTCGAGCGTCGCCGTCAAAGTGTATAATAACGCAGCGAAAACGAGCGATGGTCGACCAGAAGATGAGATGACGGCGTCGGTGCTCGCGGCGACGATTGCGAGTCCTGGAGCGGTGAAGACGGTGGGACGCTTCAAGCGTGCCAACACAAAAGGACTCATCATGGAATTTTTAGATTCCGAGTGGACAATGCTCGGCAACCCACCGAACTTTGACACCGTCACGAGGGACGTCTATGACGCCGACGTGCGATTTACCCATCGCGAGATTTGGGCTGTCGCTCGCGACATCACCTCTGCCTTGCGAGAGTTGCACTCTCTCGGCATCGCCCACGGCGACGTCTACGCCCACAACATCCTCTACATCCGAGAATCCACGTCCAGCCACACCCCAAAAGCAAAACTCGGAGATTTCGGAGCCGCCTTCTTCTACGACGTCACCTCTCCCACCGCATCGACGATCCAACTCAACGAAGCCCGCGCGTTGGGCGCCATTTTGGAGGAACTCTGCGATCGTCACGACGGCGTCGATGGCGACGCAATCGTCGCCAATCTCCGTTCCATCGCTCACGCCTTGCTCGGCCCTCGCTCCGGTCGATTTTCGTTCACCCAAGTCCAATCGCGTCTGCGAACCCTCGCCGATCACGTCGAATCGTAGGCATTTACAATCGCTCTTAGTGGTACGAGTCCGTCGGTTTGTTGGTTGTTAGTTAAACAGTCGAGTCAGCAGTTGAGTAATCCAAATTGAATCATTCACATTCATCGCCCACACACCGAGACGCGCCGCCCGAAACGCCGCATCGAACCAACATGTTCTCCCGTCTCGCATCCCACGCGGCGCGCGCGACCACCGCGTCGGCTCGCCACTTCGCGTTGGCGCCGTTCTCGCGCGCGTTACCGACGCATAATCGATCGTACGCACTCGTGCCCATGGTGCTCGAACAAACGAGTCGCGGCGAACGCGTCTTTGACATTTACAGCCGTTTGCTTAAAGAGCGCATCGTCTTCGTCAATGGACCCATCACAGATGATTTGAGCTCGCTCACCGTGGCGCAGTTGTTGTTTCTCGAGAGCGTGAGCCCGACGCAACCGATTTGGATGTACATAAATTCACCCGGAGGGAGCGTGACGGCTGGGCTGGGAGTGTACGATACGATGCAGTACATATCCCCGCCTGTGCACACGCTGTGTGTGGGACAAGCGAGCAGTATGGCGTCGTTGTTACTCGCGGCGGGTGAACCCGGCGAGAGGAAGAGCTTACCGCACAGTCGGGTGATGTTGCACCAACCGAGCGGCGGGGCCAACGGGCAGGCGAGCGACATTGCGATTCACGCGCAAGAAATTTTAAACGTTCGGCAGAAACTCATGGAGATTTATATTAAACACACCGGACGGGAGATGGATGAGATTGGAATGACGCTCGAACGGGACACGTTTATGAGCCCCGAGGATGCGAAGGATTTCGGGCTCATTGATGAGGTCATCGAAAAGCGCGACGCCGGAGTCGAAGAAACCGCTTCGCCGTCGTCGAAAAAGTGAAACTTTAACAAACGGTCGGACTTTTAGAAGAAATTTACCGCGCAAACTATAGCGAACATGTACCTTTAATGTCACCATCACGATTACGACGAGTACTGCGTCCGACGCCGACAGACCGATTCGATCCGTTCGCGATGTTTCTCTGCCGTCGGAAAAGTATCCGTGACGCGCCTCCATCGCGTCCGCAGAACCGTCACCGTTCCATTCGCCAAACCGACGACGATGACGACCGGAGACTCGCGCGAATACATCACGCTCACGGCCGCGGTACCGTCCTTACCCCCGACGTGGAGCTCGTGCAGAGGGATGACGATGGACGAAGCTAAATCCCAAATTTCGAGCTTGCCGTCGTCGGTGACAATGGCGAGTTCTGTCGAACGCCACGGGCTCCAATCCAAATCGTTAATGGGTTCGCAACCGCGCTCTAGGACGTACTCGGCTAGTACCAGAGATTCCTTTACATTTGATGAAGACACGCCGTCAATTGCGATTGAAGATGACGCATTGCGTCCTCCACCATCAGAAAGTTTTTCGTCGTGGAAAATTTTCACCGACCAGTCCGCCGAACACGTCGCGAAGACATTTGGACAATGCGGGTTGATTTTGAGCGAGTACACCGGCGCGATGTGCGGATCGTACGCCTTCATCCACTGATCCAAACGCGAGAGCGAACATTCGTAGATTTTACCTTCTTCAGTACCGATGAGGTATGATTTCGAGTTTGAGTCGGATGCCGCGCTCTTCGATACGTCGACGCAGGTGATGCCACCGCGTCGAACGAGCTCTTCACCGGTTTGAACGTCGCGGACGGCGGATACGTCGGCTTGGGACGGTTGACCGGGCGGGGACCATCGAAGACTGAATGCGCGCTTGCTCTGTAAATCGTCGCGGAGTTCCCATGCGATGACAAATCCGTCGGTGGATGCGGATAAGAATGTGTCGCAAAGCCGTGGCGCGCTATCGACAGTCATTATGTCACTGGTGCCGACATCGGCGGCGCTTGAAGCGTGATCAAACCATTTGACGGCCCAAACGGGATCGTGATGAACGCGTCGTCTGCGAATCGAAGACCAATCGTCGAGGTTGAACACGAGCACTTCTCCGTCGTAGCATCCAACGACGAGGAGGTTCGGGTGGCTCGTCGACCAGTCTATGGATAGAACGCCACTTTCGAGCCGAACAATTCGAAGCGGAGCGTCTGATTGAAGCGACCAAAACGCCAACGCACCTCGATTGAATTCCTCGCTCACGGCGCGTTCAAAATTAAACTCTCCGTACGCGACGCAGAGCAAATCCTTGCGTTTGGGGTTGAATTGCAGCGCGGAAATGTTCAGCCCGACGAGAGTCTCCGAACGAAGCGTCACAAGGCACGTTAGCGCGTTTTCGCCGGCGTCTCCGTCGTCGTCGTCATCAACTGGGCGCACGCCTCGATACTTCAAACCGTACTCGGCGCGCTCGCGTTCGCGCAAAATCGCCTCGACGACGCCCAACGCAGAAACCCCATCGACATCCGACCGCCGACGACCCGTCGCCACGCGTAACATGGAGACTGATTTCGTCTCCTCGACGTCATGGTCCTCCTCTCTCGCGCTATCGTCCAATTCATCCGCCTGCGCGCCGACGCTCCGCGCGCTCGATTCCCCAGTCAACGTAGCCGCGTCCCTCCTCAAAGCCTCCGCGGTTTGCACCGCGACATCCAACGCAACCGCCCGCATCGCGCGCCGTCCTTTCACTCGCGTCTCGTACGCCGCATTACTTGCCTCTACGAATGAGTCCTCCGCGCGCAGTGCGTGATCCAACATCGCCGTATCGCTCGCGTACGCGTCCGACGCCTCGCGCGTCTTCCCTCGGTCAACCCGCGTCGTCTCCCCCCGCGCGCGCGTCTCCCCCCGCGCGTCC
>Ga0255761_10001817_pt1 | contig 19804 bp, 14 predicted proteins | sample 071ome_29_FD_179961 | JGI IMG/M metagenome (GOLD analysis project Ga0255761, IMG submission 179961) | Coastal salt marsh microbial communities from the Groves Creek Marsh, Skidaway Island, Georgia - 071407BT metaG (version 2) | ecosystem: Environmental > Aquatic > Marine > Intertidal zone >... | reverse complement strand
TATGCCTAAGCACCAGAAACTTTTTTGTTCATAGATCGATCTAGAGGCTTGAGTCGGCTTGCATGATCAGGAGCTGAAGGGAGCTGAAGTAAGCTGCTCCAAACGCAGGCCTGCGCTCATGCCGCCTAGGCCGGAAATAAGCGGTAAGCGCCTACGTCGAGCGACCCTTGAAGCGGTCGTCTTATCAGCACACGGAGTAGAGCACGCCGCCCTCACCCAAATTCAATCACCAAGGAGCGCAAGCGTTGAGCGTGATGATTAAAGAAGATGATTTGATCCAGAGCGTTCAAGATGCGCTCCAGTTCATTTCATATTACCACCCGGTTGATTTCATCAAGGCAGTCCACGGAGCCTATGAAAGAGAGGCGTCGCCTGCTGCCAAGGATGCGATGGCTCAAATCTTGATCAACTCGAGGATGTGCGCTGAAGGCCAGCGGCCCATCTGCCAAGATACGGGAATCGTCAATGTCTTTGTTTCAGTAGGCATGAATGTGCGGTTTGAGACGGACCGCAGTTTGGAGGAGTTGATCAACGAGGGCGTCCGGCGTGCCTATTTGTTGCCAGATAACGTGCTTCGAGCCTCGGTGCTAACTGACCCAGCCGGCGCGCGAAAGAATACGCAGGACAACACTCCTGCTGTCATTCACATGGAGTTAGTACCCGGGAACGAAGTCCATATCCAACTCGCAGCCAAGGGCGGGGGCTCGGAAGCCAAGTCAAAACTCGCCATGCTAAACCCGGCAGACTCCATTGTTGATTGGGTGCTCAAAACCGTGCCGACCATGGGTGCCGGTTGGTGCCCACCAGGAATGCTCGGTATTGGCATAGGCGGAACGGCTGAGAAGGCCATGCTATTGGCCAAACGGTCGTTGATGGGGGACATCGATATACAAACGTTGATTGATCGTGGGCCCAGCAATCGGATCGAGGAATTGCGGCTTGAGATCTTTGAGAAGGTCAATGCATTGGGGATTGGCGCGCAAGGGCTTGGTGGTCTGACGACGGTCTTGGACGTGAAAATCCTGGACTACCCGACCCACGCTGCTAACTTGCCCGTGGCCATGATTCCTAATTGCGCTGCCACACGTCACGTTCACTTCACGCTAGATGGCAGTGGGCCAGCTGAACTGACTCCTCCATCGCTTGAGGATTGGCCATCCATCACTTGGGAGGCTGGTGCAGGAGCGCGCCGCGTGAATTTGGATCAGGTAACAGCAGAAGACGTGAGCCAATGGCAGCCTGGTGAGACGCTCCTTATTAGCGGCACCATGCTCACAGGGCGCGATGCTGCACATAAAAAGATCCGCGATCTCTTCGATCGGGGCGAGACGCTCCCTGATGGCGTCGATTTAACCGGAAAATTTATCTACTACGTCGGCCCTGTGGATCCTGTTCGGGATGAAGTAGTGGGACCGGCTGGGCCAACAACATCAACGCGTATGGATGGGTTCACGGCCATGATGCTCGAAAAGACGGGTCTCTTAGGAATGATCGGTAAAGCTGAGCGGGGGCCTCTCGCCATTGAAGCCATCAAATCCCACGGCGCTGTTTACCTAATGGCAGTAGGCGGGGCCGCCTATCTGGTATCGAAAGCGATTAAGCGTTCCCGTGTGGTGGCTTTCCCCGAATTAGGAATGGAGGCCATCCACGAGTTTGAAGTGGAAGACATGCCGGTGACCGTCGCTGTCGATTCCAAGGGCGAGTCCGTTCATCAGACTGGGCCGCGACACTGGCAAGGGGAAATTGGATTGATCCCGGTGACGGAAGCTGGATAATTCTGGGCCAACCAAAGTGCCCACTCTGCACTGTGAGCTGGGGCCAACGACCAATAGAGAGGATAAACGCTCGGTATGACTGACCAAGCCGAATCTGTTGATCAGCTTTACTTCAACGCTGAACAACTTTCCCAAGACTTTTCACTGTTTCCTCGAAAGGAACCAGCGGCAGTGATCAAGGGGCTGCTGACAGAGCGCCAAATTAACGCGCAGGTCGAGCGTCTTCAGTCTATGGACGTGGACGAGTACATCGCTGCGAGTGTCGCACCTACCGAGGAGTCAGGACGCCCAGGTGCTCGAGCAGTCCTACGATCGCTAAACGTGCCGCTAGTGAATGAGATGAGCCAGGGACCATTTTATGCTTGTGAACTCACGTTAGAGTTCTCAACGGGTCCTCGAAAAATTGGTGTAATCGCGCAGGATCGAGCAACTGCCTCAGGGGTTTGGGGCCCAGAGCATCATGAGCTCGCGGCTCAAAGAGCGAGTAGCTACGCTATCCGCTCGCTGCCTATTTTGACATTAATGGACACGCCCGGAGCCGATCCGTACGAGGAAGCGAACGGGAACAATCAAGCCCATTCCATATCAAGGCTGATCGCTGAGCTGTGTAATGTCGACGTGCCGACGCTCGGCATCATTATCGGGCAAGGGTATTCTGGCGGTGCAATACCGCTGGCCGCCAGCAACTTGCTACTCTCTTGTCGCACCGGCGTATTTAATACGATTCATCCACGCTCACTCGCAAACCTTGTGCGTCGCTACAACCTATCGTGGCAAGAATGTGCGAAATTTGTGGGCGTCTCTGCTTACGAGTTGTACAAGCAGGGAAACATTGATGGCATTGTTGATTTTGATCCAGGTGAAACGGATACCATCGACCATTTTTACGCCGCGATCGTCAATGGAATTGAGTCGATCGAAACGGGTGCGAGAAATTTTGTCGCGGATCATCCTGAAATCCTGGACCACTATCATCGAAATATCCGCCGGTATCTAGAGCCCAGTCCCTTTTTGTCAGCGGTGAACGCGAGCTCAACGCTGAAGCTGAGAACGTCACCCACTGAATACCCCAATGTATTTGGCGTTGCCTACCGATACCTTCGCTACTTGGGCTTACGCAGCCGGATCAAGGCCACAACAACGACTCAATATGGCCGCTTGGTTGACGCTGAAATTCCGCCTGGTGAGCTAGCAGAGCGAGTCCACCGAGAGCGGCGCAGTGCTTTCTTAACTTGGCTGCAGGACCCAGACAAAATTCTCTATGAAGATCATTTGTCTAAGGCATGGAAAACGTTTCAAGATCGTCGCGAACGATTAGGCGCTGAGCAGGGCGCTATCCGAACCTTCCTTTTTGGTGAGCCTCAAGACAATTACGAGCGAGCAAAACGTGACTTGACCCTTGAGATTGGCTTGCACCTATATAACCGCTGGAAGGCGAGTGCGAAAGATAACCTCCTGGCGCTCGTCGATTACCTGAAAGACTTTGAAAATGCTTCGGCACTGCTGTCTACCAAAGATATCAGAGACGTGAAGTCGCTCCTGCGCAGCATGTCTAACGACTCGAGCGAGTTTATCCGCCGTGTGAAGTCGTCGTTCAGCTTTGAAGGCCGGAAGTTATTTGATGCCGGCTACATCGATCAAAAGAATATCGATTTTCTGGAGTCCGAACTCGCTTCCGAACTCAATCTAATGATCGAGACTGGGTTGCTGGTTGGTGATGGGTCGGGCGGTGAACTCTCGCTAAGCGATAGCGCGATGGCCTTGATTAATGAGAGTCAGCACAAGAGCTCTTTTATCAAGGCAAACCGACGAATTCTCGAGGAAACCCTTTTCAATCAAATCGAGCCGTATCGCGCTATCGGTGTTCCTGGAGATCAACAAGATCTCACCGTCATCGACATCTTGCTCGATGGAGAAATTCAACCTCAATTCATTGAAGAATGTGAGCACTTGCTTGTGTTCTCAGAGGTCTACGATGCATTGATCGCAGATTTAGTAGCGATTGCGCGAGAAGCTCAAACCTCGCGGGCGCTTCAGCAGACTACGCTTGAGAAGATCCTCGCAGAAGCGATCAATCGATTGTCGGCGTCGCCCCTCTTTGCGGGTCGATCGGAGCAAGACATTCGCGGGCGATTTGTCGAGTGGAGCATGCGGCTCTCGGAGCACAGCAACGGCTCGAATTTTTTGCGTCAAGTTGAAGAATGGATGCGCGGCGTCCACAAAGATAAGTCGGACACGCTGTTCGTTGTTCTCAGCCACTTGTTTGAGCGCGTACTGCCTGAGCTTCAGGGTGCGGCCGCTGCGGGTAAAGCATTTTCTGGACGGCTTGAGCCAGCTCGCATCGGGCGCAGAAAAGACTTTTGGAATCGTTTAAACATTGCTTATCGAGATCTGCTGTTCAACGAGATATTGACCCGTGAAAAACGAGCAAAACACACAACGATAGACAGCATCAAGGAATCTTTCATCGACAATTTCGTTGAGATGGACGCTAGCCTTATGTCGGCGAACCCTGTTTCGTTCCCCACGTTTAGACCGTCCATTGAATCGGCCCTCAAGGCAGAGGTCAGGCCGCATGGCTTGATCACAGGAATCGGCGAATTTAAAGGCGCTGAGCACCGCTATCGAGCAGGATTTGTCGTGTCAAACGTGGCCTTCCAGGCTGGGAGTATCGACAACTCGGATTGCGTTCGTTTTTGTAAGCTGCTGGTCGAATGCGCAGTACAGCGGTTGCCGGTCATCTGTTTTATATCCTCCGGCGGCATGCAAACCAAAGAAGGCGCTGCAGCACTCTTTACGATGGCTGTCGTCAATGATCGGATTACGAGATTCGCAAGAGATAACGATTTGCCGATCATCATGTTCGGGTACGGAGACTGTACTGGAGGTGCGCAGGCAAGTTTTGTGACCCATCCCTTGGTTCAAACTTATTATTTCTCGGGAGCGAGCATGCCCTTCGCAGGGCAGGCGGTGGTCGAGAGAAACCTTCCTTTCACCTGTCTAATGAGTAACTACTTGTCGAGTCGCGATGGCGCGATGCAGGGGCTGGTCCAGCATCCTTTTGCTGCCCAGCTAGACGAGCAATTGCGCTCGGTTGATCCCGAGATCCCCGTCCCCGTGGAAAGCGTTGTCCAAGTGGTTGATCGAATCATGGCAGGACGGCTAGAGGGCGACGCCCCCGAGTCTGCGGTCTCGGCGCAGCCAGTCAATCCAGACGTCATCAGGCCGGTCTCAAAAGTGCTGGTCCATGCCAGAGGATGTACCGCGGTGAAGCTGGTGACCAAATCACTCGAGCATGGGCTGGACGTCGTATTGGTTCAAAGCGATCCCGATATGGAGTCAGTGCCAGCAGACCTGGTTCGAGCGGCGGGGGAAAAAGGGACGGTCGTTCCTATCGGTGGTAATACATCTGATGAAAGCTATTTAAATGCATTGAGCATTTTGAATATCGCGCAGAGTCAGGGGGTTGATGCTCTGCATCCAGGAATCGGATTCCTCTCAGAGACGCCTAACTTTGCCGCGCTAGTCAGACAAAAGGACATCAATTTCATCGGGCCCAAGGTTGTCAGTATGGAAACCATGGGCAATAAATCCAACGCGATTAGCACCACTATGTCCATTGGAGTACCGGTCGTGCCCGGAAGTCATGGAATCGTGGATTCATCAGAGCGCGCGCTGGAAATCGCCGAGCAGGTTGGATACCCCATTTTATTGAAAGCGGTTCACGGCGGCGGCGGCAAGGGCATTGTTAAGGTTGATCGGGCCGAACAACTGCATCAGTTGTTCCATCAAGTCACCACCGAGGCTCGTAGCGCATTTGGTAATGGAGATGTTTACATAGAAAAGTGCGTGACTTCACTGCGTCATATTGAAGCGCAGGTGCTAAGAGACACGCATGGCAATACGCGCGTCTTGGGCTTAAGAGACTGTAGCGTTCAACGAAATAATCAGAAGCTGCTGGAGGAGTCTGGTTCCACACTGCTGGGAGAAGCGCTTCGGGAAGAGGTCTTCAGGTGTGCGGCGTCCATTGCTGAAAAGGTGGATTACATTGGTGCGGGCACGGTCGAGTTCATTTTTGATGTGCCGAGTCAGGCGGTGTACTTCATGGAGATGAATACCCGCCTTCAGGTCGAGCACCCGGTGACCGAGGCAACAACAGGAATCGATATTGTTGCTGAACAGTTCAAGATCGCGTCTGGCGAGTCCATTGAGGCCATGGAGCCACAGGAGACAGGGTATGCCATTGAGGCGAGGATCAATGCAGAGCGAGCATCGATTGACGCGATGGGGCAGGTCACCTTCCAGCCGACCCCAGGTCGAATCACGCGATGTGAGCTACCCGAACGAGAAGGTATTACGCTCATATCCATGGCTGCCGCGGACAAGATGGTGTCGCCGTTTTACGATAGTTTGATCATCCAGGTGATCGCAGAAGGATCAGACAGAAACGATGCGGTTGCCAATCTCGCGAGCTATTTAGACGACGTCGTGATTGAGGGTATTAACACGAATATCGCACTCATTAAACGCATCCTGCGGGACGAAGTGTTCTTAGGCGGAGACTACGACACAACTTACTTACCTGGCTTTTTAGGCAGAACCGATGTCCATTCATTGATTGAAGAGATCGATGAGGCCGCCGGCTCTCGCGCTTCGGACCTAACGCTTGAGTCCCTAACGATTGAAGATAGTGGGGAAATTAGGGTGCTGGCGCCATCGACCGGCGTCTTCTTTAGAACGCCTTCTCCCTCTGAGCCTGAATATGTGAATCTAGGCGACGTCGTGTCAGTGGATGATGTGCTTTGTGTTCTGGAAGCAATGAAAATGTTTGCGCCGTTTAGATTGTCGGCTTATGCGAGTGCCGCAGGAGAGCTCTATCCCTCCAATCAGAAGTACCGAGTGACGCGAATCAATGTGACGAGCGGACAAGCCGTCAACGAGGGAGATCTGCTTTTCGTTGTGGAGCCTGTACCCGACGTTTAAGGGTCAAAGGATGGCAGCATGAGTGCGAGCGACTGCTCGCGCATCGGACGGAGATCACTAAATGGTTGAAAATCTGGAAACACTGCTGGCCCTCGCCCGTGCTGGAACCATGATAGAAGCCAGTACCGAACTCCGCATTTCGCAATCCGCGGTGAGTAAGCGGATCGCGGCACTCGAGAAATACTACAACCGACCACTCATACAAAAGAAAGGTCGCAGAGTAGAGCTCACCAGGCACGGCCAAAAACTGGTCGATAAGATTTCGCCATTTTTGTCTGAATTGCGAGACTTATTTGTAGAAGACTCGGCCGCTTCCCGTGGGGAGCTGATGATCGGGGTGTCTGATGCAATTTTGTCCTCGTGGGGGGCAAGTGCGTTTCACTCGGTGAGCGCAACCATGCCAGATGTGCAGTTCACCTTTCACGCCCACCGAACGTCTGTGGTACTGGATCGCATCCGCTCTGGTGAATTTATGTTGGGTGTCTGCACCGGACTTGATTCACACGACACCGATCTGCAATCGGAGATCCTCGCGCATGAACCGATGGTTATTATTCCTTCAGGACTCAAAAAGCTGAAATGGTCAGAGGGGCAGCCGCTGAGCGTGATTAGCATCGAGGATTACTCAGGCGCGTGGCGGTCTTTTGGAGAGTTAGTGTCAAAGCTTGGTATCAAGCGGGAGGTCGCACTGGAGTCGTTCTTTTCTGTGGCCCAGATGGGCGTCGCAGGATTTGGGCATGCGCTAGTGCCCATCGGCGTTGCTCGAGCACTGGGGATTGACGACAAATTACTGATCAGCCTAGGGCGGCATGGATTGATGCGCCCCGTCCGCTTTGTAGCACGTAAGTCCACCTACTCGCTGCCGGTAGTGTCAAACTTCTTTTTGGCGCTCAAAGCACATCTTCAAACCGCAGAATTGCTCGGCTAATTCTCGGATCCGCGCTCGTCTGATTGCTCAGTTGCCAAGATTGCCTAGACGTCTTTGGTTGACCCGTCTTGCGATGGGTTAGTGGTCGAGATCGACCAGTGATAGCCCGTCGAGAGATTGGTTATCACCAGAACCTTCGCCAGCCTGCTGCCCAGATTGTTGATTAGCCTCTGCGGCTGCCTCTCGTGCCATTTCCTCTTCGATGGCGGCGGCCCCAGCCGGGTTTTCATCTAGTGTAATTCGTAGCCGCAGGTTGTTTTTCGAGTCGGCATTTTTCAGTGCCTCTTCAAGACTAATCCGACCCTCCTTGTAGAGCTTGTAGAGGGATTGGTCAAACGTTTGCATCCCCTGTTCGGTCGATTTCTCCATGAGCTCTTTCAGCTCTGACACTGCACCCTTTGCGATAAGGTCAGCGGCTCTTGGCGTTCCCACTAGAATTTCAATAGCGGCCGCTCTCTTCCCGTCCACGGTTGGAATCAAGCGTTGCGAGACGATAGCGCGCATGTTGAGCGACAGGTCTTGCAGCAATTGATTGTGACGCTCCTCTGGGAAAAAGTTAATGATGCGGTCCATGGCTTGGTTTGCGTTATTGGCATGCAGAGTGGACAGACAGAGGTGGCCAGTCTCCGCAAATGCAAGGGCGTGCTCCATGGTTTCCTGATGCCGAATCTCTCCAATGAGAATGACATCTGGCGCTTGCCGCAAGGTATTGGCAAGGGCGTCATCGAAGGTCAGGGTATCGGTCCCTACTTCGCGTTGGTTCACGATGCATCCTTTGTGCCGGTGAGTGAACTCCACGGGGTCCTCAATGGTGATGATGTGACCGTGGGAGTTTTCATTTCTGTAATCGATTAATGCTGCCAGCGAGGTTGATTTACCTGATCCAGTACCCCCCACGAACAAAATAAGCCCGCGTTTTTGCATGATGAGATCCATCAGCACCGGTGGTAGGCCTAAGTCTTTGTAGTTGGGCAGATCAGTGCCGAGTCGGCGAATAACCATGGAGGTCTGATTGCGCTGTTTAAAAATGTTGACTCGATAACGGCCAAGTCCAGATCGAGAGATGGCGAGGTTCATTTCCGGAACCTCAGCAAACTTCTCCTTTTGCGCATCATCCATGACGTCTTGTGCGAGCACGTCAATTTCCCCTGGTTTCATAATTTCATCAGACAGCGGCTCTAGCTTGCCAAAAATCTTGGCACTAGGTGGGGCGCCGGTAGAGTAATACAGGTCGGATCCCTCGCGCTCTGACAGCGCTTTTAACGCATCTTCGAAGCTAATTTGGGCCATGGAAGTGCTCCTTCATTGGAGGTGGATAATTGGAGGTAGATAGTCTGGGGCTAAGCGATGGAAATGGAGAGCAAAACCCCTAAATGAACTGATTCAGTAAAGAATAGTCTCCCCGGACGGGGTGATCAACGTCAGGCGGTTGGCCTTGGCAGGCTCGGTGCGGCCAATAATTTTTGCGTCAATGCCAAAGCTCTCTGCAATGGTGATGACGGCGTCAGCGGTCGTTGGGTCGGTATAAACCTCCATTCGATGCCCCATGTTGAAGACCTGATACATTTCTTTTTGCGGTGTTCTGCTCGCGGTTTCAATCGCTGTAAAAATCGGGGGTGGTTCGAAGAGGTTGTCCTTAGTGATGTGGGTATCGTGCGCAAACTTCAGGCATTTGGTTTGCCCGCCGCCACTACAGTGAATGAGCGCTGTAATCTGTGGACGGTGCGCTTTTAAGATCGCGTCAATCAAGGGGGCATAGGTTCTTGTCGGACTCAGTAACGCACTACCAACGCTAAGGTGTTTTGAACCCGGAAGGGCATCCTCCAATCGATAGGGCCCGCTGTAACACAAGGCTTCGGGCATGGATGCATCAAACGTTTCTGGATACTGAGATCGGTAATAATCTGCCAGCAGGTCGTGTCGAGCGCTGGTTAGCCCATTGCTGCCAATGCCCGAGTTCTCAAACGTTTCGTAAGAGGCTCGTCCACTGGATGCAAGACCCACGATACATAGTTCGCCCGTGATGTGATTGCGAATAACCTCATCGCGTCTCAGCCTCGCAACCGCATTACTGTCTACTGTAATCGTGCCCGTCAGGTCGCCTACATCCGCTGTCTCTCCCCCTCCAGAGACGATATTGATGCCCTGGTCCCTCAGATGCTGAATGAAAGCCTCGCTGCCTTGGATTAAGGCACGAATGACCTCGCCTGGGCAGTTCCGGGCGTTCCTATTTAGCGTGTTAGATAAAACTACATGGCCAGTCGCGCCGACGCAGAGCAGGTCGTCTAAGTTCATGACAATGGAATCTTGGCTGATCCCCTCAAACACCGCGGGATCTCCGAATTCGCGGTAGTGAAGATAGGCGAGGATGGACTTGGTGCCGCTACCGTCCGCGTGGATGATGTTGCAATGTTGCTCACTGCCGCCCAGTGCGTCCGGTATCACTTTACAAAAGCTACCTGGGAACAAGCCAGGGTCTAGCCGGTCCACAACTTGATGCACGTCGTGTTTCTCGGCGCTCACTCCCCTGGCACTGTATCTTGGAGAAGAAGCATCCTGCAACGAATCCGCCGACATAGTGAACTCCATGTAAGGTCAGGACAGTATACCGTCTGCGAGTGACTCTTCGGTGGAGAATGTTTCGATTGTCGAGGTAATGTGGCCATCTAAGCCTCGTCGATGGTCCCCTTACCTAGAAAGTAACGCGGACAAGCCGGCAGCCCGGGTATAATCGAGAGATCGGAAAGAAGGAAAAACAAATGGCCACCAGCCAAGCGATAATTGTTGACTATCAAGCAGGGAACGTTGAAAGCGTTCAGAGAGCTTGTCATGCGGTTGGCATTGACGCGCTGATATCAGCTGATCCTGATCTCATCCGCAAAGCTGAGCGACTGATTTTTCCTGGTGTCGGAACTGCTGAGTCAGCCGTCAACACCCTGCACAAAACGGGCATTTGGGATGCCTTACTCGACTTCGCCGATGCCGGTAGGCCGCTGCTTGGGATTTGTCTTGGGGCCCAGATTTTGTTGGAGCAAACAGAGGAGGGAGATCAAGCCTGTTTAGGTTTAGTACCAGGGCATTGCAGGCACTTTAGGTTTGAAGACGCGGCCTTAAAGGTCCCTCAAATTGGATGGAACGCGGTCCATTTCAACACTGACCATCCGCTTCTCCACGGCATTCCCACAGGTCTTGAGTTCTACTTTGTCCATTCCTACTTCGTCGAGTGCGTGCACCCGAGTCATGTCATCGGCGAGACTACCTATGGAGATCAAACCTTCGCCAGTGTCATCGGTCGCGATCATCTAGTGGCCACTCAATTTCATCTCGAGAAAAGCGGCCGCTTTGGTCTTCAATTGCTCGCTAACTTTTCCAAGTGGGATGGTCGATATGTTAAGTAAGCGGGTAGTGGCGTGCCTTGACGTCAAGGATGGTGAGCTGGCCAAGAGCATTAAATTTGTCGACACCAAAACGATTGGTGACCCGGTCGAAAAAGCCAAAGAATATTACGAAGGGGGTCTAGACGAGCTAGTGTTTTATGACATTACTGCGTCTAGCGATAAACGAAACATTATGCTGGACGTAGTATCCGAGGTCGCTAAACAAATTTTCATTCCGTTCTCGGTAGGAGGCGGCATTCGAACGCTTGAAGACATTGATGCTTTGCTTCGCTCTGGCGTTGAGAAAATCAATGTTAACTCCGCAGCGGTCAAGCATCCGGCGCTCATCAATGAGTGTGCAGGAGCCATTGGTCGTCAGAATACTGTGTTATCCATGGATGTAAGGCGAGTTGAGTCGGTAGCTTCTTGCCCAAGCGGTTTCGAAATCGTCATTAATGGGGGGCGCACCCCTATGGGAATAGATGCTGTGGCATGGGCAAAAGAAGGGGTCGCTCGGGGTGCGGGAGAACTAGTCGTCAACTCGATTGATGGCGATGGCACAAGGGATGGCTACGATATTTTGTTAACGCGAACCATCGCCGAGGCTGTGCCTGTTCCTGTTGTAGCTTCTGGGGGTGCAGGTCATCCTGAACACCTACGGGAGGTTCTCACCGAGGGCAAAGCGGATGCAGCTTTGGTCGCATCGATGGTGCATTACGGCGATTTTACGATCCGCGACATCAAACACTACTTACATGAGCAGGGCGTGAAAGTGCGCCTGGAATTTTGAATTCGGAGCCTGATTGTGAATGATTCGGTTGAGGCGCTTGAGATTAAAGTGTCGTTTCAAGATGAGTTGCTGCAGCAGTTGGATGAGGCATTGGGCCAGCAGCAACAGGAAATTTTACTATTGAAAGAGCAGCTTCGGGTGCTCTCGGAGCAGGTGCGATTGCTGGGTGATAGCGAAGCGAAGACGAGCGTTGAGCCACCGCCTCCCCATTATTGAGTGACTAAGGCCTGTCAGATGGGCTGTTAGGCTTCGGCTAATTTGGAAGAAGGGATTTTCAGTCTTGTCGTTGCTCATACGACTGGGGCGAATGAAGCTTGCTCCACTCATTCAAAATATGGGCCTTTTGTAACACGAACACATAACGAGTGGTGAGATAGTAGTCTTCCAGAAGAGCCTGTGTAGTGGGGCGCGTGGAATAGAGCGTGTGGAATAGAGCCTGTGTAATAGAGCCTGTGTAATAGAGCGTGTGGAGAAGAGCGAATGAGGGGATTGAATTGATGAAAGCGATTGTCGTTGAGGGTGATCAAACGCTGGTATGGAAAGAAGTGCCAGCGCCAGCGCTTGGCCCGAAGGAAGTTGCGATTGCCGTTAAGGCCACAGCGATTAACCGCGCTGACCTAATGCAGCGGAGAGGGCTCTATCCACCGCCGCCAGGAGCCTCGAGTGTGCTGGGGCTCGAGTGTGCCGGAATAGTCTCCGCTGTTGGTGATGAAACGGTGCGGTTCAAGGTCGGTGATGCTGTGTGTGCATTGCTTCCCGGAGGGGGGTATGCGGAGCAGGTGGCGGTCGATGAGGGTAGTGTCGTTCCTGTCCCTGATGGTTTTGATTTTGTTCAGGCGGCTGCACTGCCAGAAGTGTACGCAACCGCATGGCTGAACCTATTCATCGAGGCGGAGCTGCAGCCTGGTGAGCGCTGTGTTGTCCATGCTGGAGCGAGTGGGGTTGGCAGTGCCGCTATCCAGCTTTGCAGGGCGTTTGGGGTTTCTTGTTTTGTCACCATCGGGAGTGATGAGAAGCTCCACTACTGCCAGTCGCTGGGTGCTGGGGCTGGGCACGTTCGAACAAACGGGTCCTTCAAAGAAGCGGTCATGAGTTGGAGTGAGTCAGAGGGCGTTGATGTTATTTTGGATCCAGTAGGCGCCGGTTATCTGAGCGACAACCTAGACTCGCTGCGTCTCGGAGGGCGGCTTGTATTGATTGGTCTTATGTCCGGCGCTAAAACCGAACTGGATATGGGGAAGTTGATGATGAAGCGACTTCGAGTCATCGGTTCAACGTTAAGGGCTAGGCCATTGGTTGAGAAAAAAACCGTGATGGCTGAGCTGGAGCGGTATGTGTGGCCAAAGTTAGCCGATGGCAGCCTGTCCCCCCAAGTCGATCGAGTGTTTCCGATTGCCGAGGCCGATGCTGCTCACGCGCTGATGGCATCGGATGAGACGAAGGGCAAAGTGGTGCTAACGATATAAATCGATCGCGCGCAACAAAGCATGCGCTTCTCTTCGAGAAACGGCATCGAGAAGTACAACAGCGAGATTTTAAGAAAGAAAGAGGCCAACAAGCGGCCTCTTCTTAGTTCAGACTACGCGTAAGCGAGACTAGTCGTCCTTTTGGTCGACATCCTCAGCTTGAAACCCTTTATCGGTTTGCGTAATTGAAAATTCGACACGAGCGCCTTGTTTTAGCGTCCTAAAACCATCCCCTCGGATGGATCGGAAATGAACAAAGACGTCTTCGCCGGATTCGCGCTCAATGAAACCAAAGCCTTTGGAATCGTTGAACCACTTTACAGTCCCCATTTGTCTATCAGACATGTCCCCTACCTCGTATGTTACAAACACGCGTTTAATGCGCGATCCCCATTAATGCATAGTAAGAGGGCATTGTCCAAACAAATTTACTATGATCATTTTGGCTAATATTGAAGGGTCGGCGTTCGTCAGCCCCTCTCCACCAGTCTCGTTGCTCTGTGTGTAGTGTGGGGCGCAAGCGCTCTGGTTGGTGTTGGGTACCCCCGCCAAGGGTCGCTTCCTACTTTCGATACGGACAGAAATTACAAGGCCTCGATGCGGCGTCGCTGCGCTGTAAGCTCCGTCTCCTGGTGCTGCTGGACGCTCAACTTCTCACGCTCTTTATCGACGACTTGGGTGGGCGCATTAGCGACGAACTGCTCGTTGCCCAGCTTGGTTTGGATCCGAGTGATCTCTTGCGCTACCTTGGTTAATTCTTTGTCTAAGCGCTCTAATTCCTGGGTTTTGTCTATCAATCCTGCCAGAGGGACGAGGATCTGAAGGTCATCGATAACTTGGATGGCGGATGGCGGAGGGCTCTCCGTGCTCTCATGCCAGCCAATGGATGAAGGCTTCAGTAACGCGTCTAGCATGGGGAGAAATTGCTGGTAGCGCGAGCGATCGGTGTCTGACCCTAAGTGAAAAATGATGGGGATTGGCTTTCCAGGCGGGATATTTTGTTCGCCTCGGACGTTTCTAATGGCGCTCACGATTTCCTTCAACCAGGCAACATCATCAAGGATTGCTCGGTCCTCCGAATCCTGCCCCTGAGGGAAGGCAGCAAGCATAATTGAATCCCCGGTTCGGGCGTGCGCTGGCAGTGACTGCCACAGTTCTTCTGTAATGAACGGCATAAAAGGGTGCGCTAGTCGAAGAATTCGCTCAAACAACTGCAATAGATTGCTTTGGGTTGCCGTTTTTTCCGCCTGACTGAACTGATCGGTCTGTAAAATCGGCTTGCTGAGTTCTAGGTACCAGTCACAAAACTCATTCCAAATAAAGTCGTATAGCGCTTTGGCCGCTAGATCGAATCGATAATCCTCCATCGCTCGGTTAACCGCCGTCGCGGCGTTTTCAAACGCCTGATTAATCCAGCGATCTATGGTGTTGTTGGATGGTGCGGTCGGATGCTCGGTCAGCGATTGCGTGCTGAGGTGAGTAAAGTTGGCCGCATTCCAGAGCTTGTTGCAGAAGTTCCGATAACCTTCGACCCGTTTCATATCGAACCTAAGGCCGCGAGCGCCGCTTGCCAAAGAGTAAAAAGTAAACCGTAGGGCATCCGTGCCATAAGCTGGGATGCCCTCGGGGAATTCCTTACGGGTAGCCTTTTCAATCTTGTCCTGCATGCGGGTTTGCAAGAGATTGCTGGTTCGTTTCTCGACCAAAGCTTCGGCGCTTATCCCATCGATGATATCCATCGGATCCAGTCCGTTGCCTTTGGACTTACTCATCTTCTGACCCTCTGCATCGGTCACTAGCCCGTGGACGTAAACCTGATTAAAGGGCACCTCGTCCATAAATTTCAGGGTCATCATGATCATTCTTGAGACCCAGAAACTAATGATGTCGTGACCCGTAACCATCACTTTGGTGGGATGGAATGTCGCAAGAGATGCCGTCTTGTCGGGCCAGCCGAGAGTAGAGAATGTCCAAAGTGCAGATGAGAACCACGTATCTAAGACGTCCTCGTCTTGAGTGAGCGCAGTAGCGTCATCAATGTCGTATTTGGCTCGTGCGGCTGCTTCGCTTTGCGCAACAAAAATATTGCCCTCTGCGTCATAGAACGCCGGGATTCGATGGCCCCACCATTGCTGCCTGGAGATGCACCAATCTTTGAGCTCTCGCATCCAGGCGAAATAGATGTTTTCTGCTTGCTTAGGAATGAATTCGATGGAACCGTCCTCGACGGCCTGAATAGCGGGCTTGGCAAGCGGGTCGATCTGCACAAACCATTGATCGCTCAGAAGGGGTTCGATGATCGCGTGACTCTTCTCACCCCGTGGCACCATGAGTGTGTGCGGCTCGATTTTTTCGAGCAGCGAGCATTCTTCGAGGGCGTCGACGATTTTTGCTCGTGCCTCAAAGCGGTCAAGCCCCTCGAAATTGTTGCCAGCTGCCTCATTCATCGTGCCGTTGGGATTCATAACATTGATCATTGGGAGGTCGTGCCGATTCCCCATGTCGTAATCGTTGAAGTCGTGTGCGGGGGTGATCTTGACGCACCCAGTACCAAACTCCATATCCACATAGCGATCAGCGATAATCGGGATGGTTCTATCTGTTAATGGCAGTGCAATGTGCCGACCGATGAGAGCAGCGTAGCGCTCGTCGTCAGGATGTACGGCCACCGCGGTATCACCCAGCATGGTCTCGGGACGAGTGGTTGCAACGATAAGGTGTTGATTAGGGTCATCGGCCAGAGGGTAACGGAGATGCCACAGGTGACCCTGCTCCTCCTCTGAGATGACCTCCAAGTCAGAAATAGAGGTCTGCAAGACTGGATCCCAGTTGACCAGACGTTTGCCCCGGTAGATGAGGCCTTCATCGAATAACCGTTCGAAAACTGTGACAACCGCGCGGCTCAATCCCTCATCGAGCGTGAAGCGCTCAGTATCCCAATGGAGCGAGGCGCCCATACGTCGCAATTGTCGACTGATGATGCCGCCTGAGGATTCTTTCCATTCCCAAACGCGCTCAATGAACGCATCTCTCCCGATATCCGAAGGCTTTAACCCTTCAGCGGCCATTTGCTCCGCGACGATTAGTTGGGTGGAGATGCCGGCATGGTCTGTTCCCATTTGCCAGAGAGTGTTGCGCCCAAGCATGCGCTGACGGCGAATAATGGCGTCCACTAATGAGTGCTGGAACGCGTGGCCCATGTGAAGCGTGCCCGTTACGTTAGGCGGTGGGATCGCGATGGAAAAAGCGGGTCCCTCTCCAGACGGAGCGAAGTAGCCCTGATTTTCCCAGGACTGGTACCATTTCTGCTCGATTTGGCTGGGGTCGTACTTTTCCATCGCTGGCTCTGCGGCTTGAAAGCGGCAAAGTATACTAGAAGAACATTAGCCTGTCGGTGGGGTAACTGTGCCTTAGCTAGCGCTTGCTCGGTCAGTCGAGGGCCTCGAGCAACGCCTCCAGCTCGTTAATCATGGAGCTCCGAATCACTTGCGCCGCTTTTTTTCTATGTTCGGACACAATCTGTTCAATGCACTGAAGAATCTGCGCTTCGCTTTTAATCGAGTCATCCAAAATAGTGGCCTCGATGTCATCGAAAAGGTCGAGGGTGTCAGGATCATAAGCCGGGTCAGAAGATTCTCGAATGGACCGGGTGGATCTAACTCGTTTTGGTGAGATCCTCTTTTTCGCTCCAACGTAGCTTGCTAGTTCTTCAATCAATGAGAGCTGAGGGCTTTCTGTTACCTCGCCAAAGGCAGGCTTGCGATTCATAACCCCGATCGGTCCCTCATCCTCGGTTTGCTTGGTCATTGCTACGATGAGAGTTTGTGATAGTGAAGGGGGTAGCCCTTGGATTTGTACTGCCGATAGTTCTCCCTGGCACTCTCCCTCGTGCTTTCCACTTCGGGAACGATTTCTGCAACCCGATCAAATCGACTAAAGAAGGATGGGATTGTGCCGCTCAGATTGACCAGCACATCCTGGTGCATCACCGGCTCGCTATAGTGGCAGATGCGAATCGGTGCCGTGGTCGAGCTGTCGTATCGGCTATGGGGAACAAAGCGCTCTGTCTTAAAGGTCCAAAGCAGGTCGTCGAGTGCAGACGTATCCTGCTCACTCGAGGTATGGACATGAATCTGATGCCCCAGCCGATAGACTTTATCGATCAGCCGGCAAGCAAAAAGGAGGGGGTCGACTTTGCTTTCAATCTGGTAGAAATCGATTCGTGTCAACCAAACCTCCCCTCTCTATCAGGTCTCTATGGGCGCGGCGAGGCGCATTACTTCACTTCTGGGATAGCAAGTAGTCTGTTAACAATCCAACTGGGCGAGCTGTGGCACCTTTGTTCAGGCCTGCCCACTTAAATGAAGTACCGGCGATATCCATATGCGCCCAAGGATACTTTTTCGCAAACCGCGCTAGGAAGCAAGCAGCGGTAATACTTCCCGCCTCTTTGCCGCCAATGTTTTGCATGTCTGCGAAAGCGCTGTTGATCTGCTTCTGATAGCCATCCCAAATAGGAAGCTGCCAGGCCCGATCGCGGGTGCGTTCGCCCGCGTCAATCAGCGACTTGGCGAGCGCATCATCATTGGCAAAGACGGCCGATGCCTGACTCCCAAGTGCCACGATGCAAGCGCCTGTTAATGTCGCTATGTCTACGACGGAAGCCGGTTTGAATCGCTCCACGTAGGTGAGCGCATCGCAAAGCACGAGTCTTCCTTCAGCATCAGTGTTGAGAATCTCAACCGTTTGACCAGACATGGTGGTGACTATATCGCCGGGTTTCGAAGCGCCGCCGGATGGCATGTTCTCTGCGGCGGCCATGACGCCGATGACGTTCAGCTTGGGTGCTAATTCGCAGAGCGTCTGCATGGTCCCAAATACCGTCGCGGCACCACACATGTCATAGATCATTTCCCACATGCCGCCGCCAGGTTTCAGGCTGATGCCGCCTGTGTCAAATGTGATGCCCTTACCTACGATGACGTGCGGCTGCTTCGATGCGCTCGCTCCTTTGTAATGCATGATCACCATTTTTCCTGGCTCGTCGCTTCCTTTAGAAACCGACAAGAACGCACCCATGCCCAGCTTGGCCATTTGTTTTTCTTCGAGCACAGTGGTCGTTAACGATGGATAAGCCCGTGCCAGTTTCTTGGCTTCACTGGCGAGGAATGTGGGAGTGCAAACGTTAGATGGTGCATTGCCAAGATCTCGGGTGGCGTTTTTGCCTTTCGAAAGCGCAACACCGAGTTTAAGGCCCGCGCGTATGGCTCCCGCGTCTTCTGATTGGGCGGCAAATTGAACTTTGCTGAGTGCAGGTGCTTTGGGCTTTCCAGTGCCTTTCATGGCCACATACTGATAGAGCGCGTCTTCCACACATTCAATGAACTTGGCTGTCACCCACTTCGCATCGCGATCCTGTGAAGTGATATTTTCCATGACTACCAGCGCAGACTTGGCGGCGATTTTCTTCAACTGTGCAGCCGCTGATTGAAAGCTTGCAGTCAGCTGATCTGGTGATCCGTCGCCCAGACCAACCACAAGCAGACGTTCGATTTTGGTGCCGGCAAGATCAGTAATGAGCGTTGCTGTACCTGATGCTGTGCTGATATCGCCGCGTTTAATCAAACGCTTAATTGTTCCCTTACTCGCCTTTTCTATGGCTTTGAGCATAGGGCCGTCTGTTTGTTTGTCGCTAATGCCGATGATTGCGCACGGTATAGTTGCTTTGCCTAACTCGCCTGCTTTAACGGTGTATGTGCGCATAGGTACTCCCATTGATGTAAGAGGGTTTTCTCGTTGTTCGTTTGAGGTGTGAGACAGCAATGTTCTATTGCTAATCCATGTTGAACTATTATACGGCAATGATGGCTGGAGATTGGCGGGCGATTTGATTCTTTTTCGGTATATCTCTCTTGAGGTTTTTAAGGCGATGAGTGTGATCGCCCTGGTCGTGCTGGTGATTGCGACTGGATCTCGGTTAAGCGCGTATTTGGGCGACGCAGCAGCTGGCAAGATGAATAGCGAGTTGTTGGGATTAATTCTTTTCTATCGACTGCCAGGACTGCTTGAGCTGATTATCCCTGTCTCTTTTTTCCTCGCGATTATGATCGCCCATGGGCGGTTAGCCGTTGACAACGAATTGACCGTGCTTAAGAGCACGGGATTCGGCGAGCCCAGACTGCTCAAGATGACGCTGCTGCAAGGGTTAGCCATCATGATCGTGACGGCTATCTTGGCGTTGTGGCTGAGGCCGCTCGCGGAGATTGGTACCCAAGCGATCAAGGCGGATCAGAAGACCATGACGGAATTTGATTTGTTGATCCCTGGTCGTTTTCAGACTATGAGTCAGGGGGAGAGAGTGACTTATGTCCGAGACATTGCCGATTCGAATGAATTGTCAGACGTTTTTATTACTGAGCTCGAGCATGAAGAGGGTGACGAGCTCGGAACCACCGTCGTTATGGTGGCGGATGAGGGAGAAACGC
>Ga0255761_10001797_pt1 | contig 19902 bp, 16 predicted proteins | sample 071ome_29_FD_179961 | JGI IMG/M metagenome (GOLD analysis project Ga0255761, IMG submission 179961) | Coastal salt marsh microbial communities from the Groves Creek Marsh, Skidaway Island, Georgia - 071407BT metaG (version 2) | ecosystem: Environmental > Aquatic > Marine > Intertidal zone >... | reverse complement strand
TGGAACCTTCTTATGTGCTTCAAGCTATTTCAGCTAGCGCCGCAGACGCAGAGGGCGCTCTTCGAATTGGTTTTGGCAGAATGACAACCTACGCGGAAATTGAAAGCGCTGCACAAACCCTCGCATCCGCTACTAGTTTTCAAAGCTCTGACGATTGAAACGTTTAAGTGCAATGCCAAGAGTGATTTTTCAAAGAGAAGGAAAGCCGCCTCAAGAGGTCGAGGGGAATGTTGGAGAATCTATATTAGCGCTTGCTTGGCGGCTCAATTTGGAAATCGAAGGTGACTGTGAAGGCTCCATGGCCTGCTCGACATGTCATGTGATCCTGGAGGAACATGATTTTGATCGCCTACCCCCTCCGAGCGAAGAGGAAGACTCACTATTAGACATTGTTCCCGGGGTATCGGCTACCAGCCGGCTCGGCTGTCAAATCGTACTAACTGCAGATGATGATGGCCTTATGTTAAAATTACCGAACCATACTCAAAGTTTATTGTGAATTAACTGGAATAAAGTTTTATAAAAAATTGAAATGTATACAATTTTAAAAAACTTTAAAAAATTAGGAAATTCTATCATGCCTAGTAAAGCGAATTTAGGCTGCATTTTTTCCGATCATTTAGGCCAGAACCGTAGAGCGCTGATCGATCTTGCAAACGGTCAAGAAAAGACGCTCACCTTTGATGACATTGATGATCTATCAAATGCTGTTGCTCGAGGGCTTAAAAGATTTGGCCTCAGCACCGGAGATCGTGTTGGGGTCCTATCATTAAATAGGCACGAATATTTAGGAGTTTTCTTTGGGGCTATGCGAGGTGGTCAAGTTCCAGCTCCGATTAACATCAAACTGTCTCCCGATATTATTTCTTACATTTTGGAAGATGCCGGGTGCCAACTTCTGTTCACGGAGAAAGAGTTTGAACATCTGATCCCTGAAAATGTTCCAGCAATCCAATTCGGTGAAGAATTTGACCGTTTTCTTGATCCAGGGCCATTTGATCCATTCGTGCCTTCCACTGATACGGTAGCACTTCAACCTTATACATCTGGGTCTACAGGCAAACCCAAAGGCGTTTTACTAAGCCATGCAGGCCAGATGTGGGGACCGACTACAGCAAAATGGGCAACAGCAGATAGTACTTTCCTGGTCGCGGCTCCGCTCTATCACAAGAATGCCTTGATGGTGACAAAAACTGCGTTCGCAAAAGGAGCCCGCATAGTTCTTATGCCTCGTTTTGACGCTAGAACCTACATCCAAGCAATCGAAGATTACCAACCCGAAACGATTTCGGGTGTTCCAGCCATGATTTCCATGCTGATGTTGGAAAAAGATTTATTAAAAAGCACTGACCTGACCTCCGTGCGCGAGGTATCTATGGGTTCCGCTCTGGCGGCCCCTCTATTAATTCGGCAAGTGCAAGAAATATTTAACAACCCCAAAATTACCATTCAATATGGCGTTACAGAGGGTGGACCAAGAATGTTTGGTGACCATCCTGATGGCCTCCCACGCCCAATTGGTTCTTGTGGCTTCCCTCTTTCTGGAGGTGACACCATGCTAGTGGCAGATCCCTCTGAACCCATTGATGGAGGCGGACCTGCCACAGGAGAACTTTGGGTTCGAAACCCAGGAGTGATGCTGGGCTATCATAATCTACCAGATGCTTCATCAGCAAAATTACCGGGGGATGGTTGGTTTCGTACCGGCGATGTCCTGCGCCGTGATAAAGACGGTTTCTACTGGTTCGTCTCGCGAATGGATGACATGTTTAATTGCGGTGGAGAAAACGTTTATCCGGCAGAGGTAGAGGCAATACTGGAAAAGCACCCGGCAGTTGCCCAGTCGGCAGTAGTTTCTGTGCCTCATAGTGTTAAAGGCCAGGCTCCAGTTGCCTTTGTTGTTCTGGCCTCGAAAAATGCTGCAAATGAAGACGAATTGAGAAAATTTACTCTAAAAAATGGACCAGCTTATGCGCATCCTAGAAGGATTTTTTTCCTTGATGCTCTGCCACTCGCAAGCACAAATAAAATCGATCGAAAATATTTGGAAAGCAGCGCTAGAAAGCTTGCAATTAATCTTTCCAAGAATGAAGAGTAACACCAGCCCTTTTCTTGTTCTGCAAGACCGCCATATTCTTTTATGTAGAATTTGACGTGTGCCCACAAAGAGGATCCTCATAACGACATGAGCGATGATGATGAAAATATAAGCGACAATAGCACAGACACAGGTGTCGCTTTAAAATCAAAGCCAAAGACCAAAAAACCTTCCATGTATAAGGTCTTAATGCTGAATGACGACTACACTCCAATGGAATTTGTGGTGCATGTTTTGGAGTCTTTTTTCCGAAAGTCTCGTGAAGAAGCAACTCAAGTAATGTTGCACGTCCATCGGCGGGGAATCGGGATATGTGGGGTTTACACCTACGAAGTTGCTGAAACGAAAGTTACCGAAGTTGTGGAATTTGCCCGTCGACATGAGCATCCACTCCAGCTTACGCTAGAAAAAGAATAATTCTCTAATCTGTGGAGGGACCCCAAAAATGCTGTCCCGCAACCTTGAAGATACATTACACCGAGCGATTGGAACTGCGCGGGACCATAGGCATGAATATGCGACGCTGGAGCACCTGCTGATTGCCTTGATGGATGATCGAGATGCATTAGCGGTTTTAACTGCTTGTGCCGTGGATGTGGAAAAACTTCGGGCAAATCTAATTAAATATGTCGAAAGTGAGTTCGGAAGCATTATAGCGACTGAATCTGACGAAAATGATCCTAAACCGACAGCCGGCTTCCAGCGAGTGCTGCAGCGGGCTGCAATTCATGTACAGTCGTCCGGCAGGGAAGAAGTTACAGGCGCTAACGTTTTGGTTGCTCTTTTCTCGGAACGAGAAAGTCACGCTGTTTTTTATCTTCACCAGCAGGACATGACTCGACTTGATGCCGTTCAGTATATTTCTCACGGCGTCGCAAAAGCTCCTGGAAAAAATGAACGCCGTAGACCCGAAGGAGAGCAAGAACGTCGCAACCAAGAACGTGGCAATCAGGGTGATGAACAGGACGAACATAAATCCGGGGCTGAGGCTCTTGAAGCATACTGCGTCGATTTGAATGAAAAAGCAGAGGACGGAAGCATTGATCCTTTAATTGGTCGTGGCCCAGAACTTGAACGACTCATCCAAATCCTTTGCCGGAGAACCAAAAACAACCCGCTTTTAGTTGGTGACCCGGGCGTTGGCAAAACTGCAATAGCAGAAGGGTTAGCTCGCCGAATAGTGGAAGGTGACACCCCAGACGTATTATCCGATGCGGTTATTTACGCTCTGGATATGGGTTCTTTATTAGCTGGAACTCGCTATCGAGGTGACTTTGAGGAACGGATTAAGGCCGTTTTGAAGGAACTTGAAGATAGACCGGGCTCTATTTTATTTATCGACGAAATCCACACTATCATTGGTGCCGGTGCTACATCTGGTGGCTCAATGGATGCATCTAATCTTCTTAAACCAGCCCTCGCTTCTGGATCCCTGAGGTGTATCGGCTCAACTACATATAAAGAATACCGCTCGTATTTTGAAAAAGATCGAGCTCTGGTTCGTCGGTTCCAGAAAATTGACGTAAGCGAACCTTCTGTAGACGATGCAATTAAGATTATGATGGGTTTAAAGCCCGTATATGAAGAACACCACCAAGTGCGCTTCACTCGCGATGCGATAAGAACTGCCGTCGAACTTTCAGCTAGATACATTAATGACCGCAAGCTGCCTGATAAAGCGATCGATGTCATCGATGAAGTTGGCGCTGCGCAAATGTTACTTCCAGAAAGTCGAAGAAAAAAAACGATCGGCATAAAAGATGTTGAGGCAATCGTAGCAAAGATCGCACGAATTCCACCAAAATCAGTCAGTCGAGATGACAAACAAGCACTGGGAACCTTAGAAGCAGATCTAAAGGCTGCAGTTTTCGGACAGGGCCCAGCAATTGAGGCGCTAGCAAGCGCAGTTAAATTGGCTCGCGCAGGCTTAAGGCAGCCTGAAAAGCCAATAGGCAACTACCTTTTTGCAGGTCCAACAGGGGTAGGCAAAACTGAAGCAGCCAAACAACTTGCAAAAACACTTGGCGTCGAACTTGTTAGGTTTGATATGTCTGAGTACATGGAACGGCACTCAGTGTCCCGCCTAATTGGCGCCCCACCAGGGTATGTTGGCTTCGATCAAGGTGGATTGCTAACTGACGCAGTCGATAAGAACCCGCATGTTGTTCTTCTGCTAGATGAAATCGAAAAAGCTCACCCAGACGTCTATAACGTTCTGCTGCAGATCATGGATCATGGCAAGCTTACAGACCATTCTGGGAAGCAAGTTGATTTCAGAAATGTCATCTTGATAATGACCACTAACGCAGGTGCTGCTGATTTAGCAAAGCCCGCAATAGGTTTTGGACGATCTATTCGGGAGGGTGATGATCAAGAAGCAATCAACAGATTGTTCACGCCAGAATTCAGAAATCGACTAGATGCAATCATTTCATTTAAAACACTGCCGCCAGAAGTTATCGACCGCGTCGTCGATAAATTTGTTGCAGAGTTAGAGGGACAACTTGCAGAGCGTGGAGTATCAATAGAAATCTCCTCTAAAGCTCGTGCTTGGATTGGCGACAAAGGTTACAGCCCCGAATATGGAGCACGCCCCCTAGCCCGTATCATACAGGAACATATAAAAAAGCCCTTGGCTGAGGAACTTCTATTCGGAAAGCTCTCCGATGGCGGTGCTGTCGAGGTAATACTGGCAAAGGGCGGCAAGGAACTTGCTTTTCGTTTTCCTGGGTCCGAAACACAGAAGACAAAAAAATCTAAAGCCAAGGTAAAGGTTTAAAATAATGCCAAGAATTTCTCCTGAAACTCTTCGGAGCATCGCAGCAGACCTCTTGGAAGCCTCTGGCTCTCCGAGAGATGAAGCAGAAACCGTAGCCCGACACTGCGTCGAAGCAAATCTCGCTGGTCATGACAGTCATGGCATCATCCAAATCCCAACATACTGTGATCGTATTGAAAAGGGGCATATCGTTCCTGGTGCTAAATTTGACATTGTTCAGGAAAGCGCAACGACCACAGTGGTAGATGCTCATTGGGGGTTTGGCTATGTCCAAACTGAGCGTGCCATGCAAATGACAATTGAAAAGGCAAAAACACAAAACGTTGCTGCTACTACAATCTATCGCCAAGGCCATGTTGGCCGTGTAGCTGCTTACCCTCTTATGGCAGCAGAGGCGGGCATGATCGGTCTCATGACGGCAGATTCGGGCAGAGCGCCAAAGCAAGTTGCGCCCTTTGGGGGGCGAGAAGCACGGCTTGGCACCAATCCCATCTCAATCGCAGTCCCATCTAATTTAGAAGGCCCTCTTTTCTTTGACCTATCTACTGCAGCTGCTGCCGCAGGAAAAATTAAGTTAGCACAGGCACGAGGCGAGCATGTGCCTCCTGGTTGGTTGATAGGAGCGGATGGAGAACCTACAACTGACCCTGGCGTGCTCGGCAACGGAGGAGCATTACTTCCACTCGGTGGTGATGTTGGGTTCAAAGGCTACGCCTTATCGGCGATGGTTGAAATCATGTCAGCTTTATTGACTGGGTTAGGCTTCGGCGTCGAGCCCACAGGTCGTCATAATGACGGCTGCTTTATTGCTTGTTTCAAAGTTGAGGCCTTTCGTGATCTGGCGACGTTTAAGCAAGAAGTCGCTGATTTTGGTGCGTATTTAAAATCAACCCCTCCAGCATCCGGCTTCAGCGAAGTATATTATCCTGGCGAGGTAGAACACCTCCGAAAGAAGGAGAGACTTGCCCAGGGCGTCGAAATTGAGGATGCGACCTGGGAGAAATTGGGTCAACTCGCAGGAAAGCTAGGGCTTCCTGCCATTCAGGCCTAACATAATGAAGCTGCATCATGCTCCAGGTTCTAGATCAACTAGAATTGTTTGGCTTTTAGAAGAATTAGGACTGCCTTACGATATTCAGTTTCATAAGCTCGGAGATCGAGCAATGCGGTCAGCTGAATATCTCAAAGTTCATCCAATGGGCCGCGTTCCAGCGTTAGAAGATAACGGCGTGGTTATCCACGAGTCAGGAGCAATAGTAGAGTATATTCTCACTCGATATGGGGCTGGCCGGATGCTACCAGACGTAAATTCCCCCCGTTATGCGCAATATCTGCAATGGCTACACTACTCAGAAGGCATGATGATGCCTCAGGTCAATGTAATCATGGTAGAAACTGTTTTTCTCCCACCAGAACGACGAAATGAAGTCAATGTCGATCGAGCAACAAAACTTCTCACCAGAAGCCTTGATGCATTGGAGTTACAACTAGAGAACGGTCAAGAATTTTTGGCGGGAGAATTCTCTGGTGCAGACATCATGACCGGTCATGCATGCATTGCAGCCAAACGGCTGAAGGCTGACATGAGCGAGAAGCCCAATGTAAGTGCATATGTAGACAGGCTCACGTCTCGAACCGCTTATCAAAAGGCTTTGCAGGCAAATCCCGATTAGAGAGCCTCTAAAACAGACCCACAGTATCCCCCAGATCATTTAACCCAATTTCTTCCGCCGCAGGATTTCTGGGTAAGCCCGGCATGGTCATGATGTCTCCACAGATCGCTACAACAAACCCTGCTCCTGCTGATAATCGTACTTCCCGCACTGGGATATCGTAGCCTTTTGGAGCACCTTTCAAATCTGGATCAGCAGAGAAACTGTATTGAGTTTTAGCCATACAAACCGGCAAATCACCAAAGCCTTCATCCTGGAATGTTTTTAATTTTGCCGCTGCAGACTTAGAGAAGTTAACGCTGTCAGCTCGGTAAATTTCTCGAGCTACTATTTCAATTTTTTGGTCTAGCGGCATGCTATTCGGATACAGTGGCTTAAAATAGGCGTTTCCACTATCTGCAACGTCAGCAACAATCGTTGCGAGCGCCTCAGCACCTCGCCCCCCCTCTGCCCAGTGGGTACACATCGCAATAGGCTGGCCTCTACCTTCACAAAAACTACGAATTACATCGAGCTCGGCCTGCGTATCTCCACTAAAACAATTGACGGCAACAACCGTTGGCACGCCATATTTATGAATATTCTCTAAGTGTCGACCAAGATTTTCCAATCCACGCTCTACAGCAGAAGTATTTTCTATATTGAGGTCCGCCCGCGCAACTCCGCCATGAAATTTAAGGGCTCTAGCTGTAGCTACCACAACAGCTACATCGGGAGATAAATCGGCAGACCGACATTTTATGTCAAAGAATTTTTCAGCTCCTAGATCGGCGCCAAAACCTGCTTCGGTTACCACATAATCTGCAAGTCCAAGAGCTGCTTTAGTAGCCACCACGCTGTTACAACCGTGGGCAATGTTGGCAAAAGGACCACCGTGAACAAAAGCGGGCGTCCCTTCTAAAGTCTGCACAAGGTTGGGTGCTAATGCCTCTTTCATTAGGACAGTCATTGCGCCATCAGCCTTAAGGTCAGCTGCAGTAATTCCTTTCCGAGATCTACTCTCTCCCACAACAATTCGAGAAAAACGGGTACGCATATCATCCAAATTTTTAGAAAGGCATAATATTGCCATCACCTCAGATGCAACAGTGATGTCATATCCCCCTTCTCTTGGATAACCATTGGCCACACCACCTAAACTTACATTTATCTGCCGAAGAGCCCGATCATTCATATCAACGACCCGTCGCCACGCTATGCGACGGGCGTCTAAATCAAGAGAATTTCCCCAATAAATATGGTTATCAACCATCGCAGAAAGTAAATTATGCGCGGCGGAAATGGCATGCATATCGCCTGTAAAATGAAGATTAATTGCCTCCATTGGGATGACCTGAGCGTACCCGCCTCCTGCAGCGCCACCTTTCTGCCCGAAGCAAGGTCCTAGACTAGGTTCGCGCAAGCAAATTAAAGATTTTTTTCCAATTCTCTGAAGACCATCGCCAAGACCAACGGTTGTTGTTGTTTTACCTTCGCCAGCAGGGGTTGGAGTCATCGCAGTCACGAGAATCAATTTGCCCTTAGGGGCAGCCGCTTGTTCTACGGCCCAATCAAGGTCAAGCTTTGCCTTGTCACGGCCATACGGTAAGACAGCGTCGCTAGGTGCCCCTATCCTATTTGCTATCGTGTCGATGGGTTCTGCAGCAGTAGATCGCGCAATTTCGATATCAGAAGGCTGGCTCATAAAGGTTCGCTCCACTAGGGAATCGGGTATTAACTCAAGGGTCGCTTCCCAAAGAGGCTTGCGCAACCCCATACCTTGGAGACTTTAATGTCTGATCCCAGAGACTACCTTTGTCTAGCTCTTGATACTGAAGATGCCGATCAGGCTAGACGCATGTCTGAAACTTTAGGCGAAAGTATCCTATGGCACAAAGTTGGATCGGCCTTAGCTGTTCAAGGGGGTGAAGCTTTAATTAGAGATCTGAAAGCTGCCGGAAAGAAGGTTTTCTTAGATTATAAATTCCACGACATTGATCAAACAGTCGCAAATGCTGTTTCAGGCGCTGTTCGGCTAGGCGTAGATCTTCTTACGGTCCACGCGGTAGCACCCGTAGTTCGCGCAGCCTCCACTGCTAAGGGTAATTCAGACACTAAAATTGTTGCTGTTACTGTCCTTACTTCCATGGATGAAAGCGATCTAAAAGCTGAGGGCTGGAGCGATGGCGCACCGGCCTTGGTCCGTTCAAGGGCACAAACCGCAATCAACGAAGGTGCAGATGGCGTAGTTGCCTCAGCCCAAGAAGCAAAAATGCTTCGTGATATTCTTCCACCATCGACATTCATAGTAACACCTGGGATCCGCCCAGCGGGAGGCGATGCCCAGGACCAGAAACGCATTTCAACACCGGCGAGTGCTATAAGGGATGGATCAAATTTACTTGTCGTTGGGAGACCCATTCTGCAAGCCAACGATCCGAAAGGTGCTGCAAACGCAATCCTCGAAGAAATTGCAGGCGCCTTAAATTAGAAAATTTAATAAATTTTAAAAGGGGTTGGATATCTCATATCGAGTAATCATTAGATATCCGCTAACCAGAATTTTAAGAGGTTATTATTTTCCGATTACGCGAGCTTTTCACATAAGAAACGGCTAAGGCGCGCAAATGCGGCTGCTGCATCCGGACCTGTCACCCTTGCACGGATAAATCCGTGGATCATGCGCTCAGCGCGAAAAAAGCTTGTTTCAATACCAGCGCGCATCAACTTCGCCGCATACTCTACCCCATCATCAATCAAAGGATCATGCTCTGCCACAAGAATGAAAGTTGGCGGCAAGTTGGATAAGTCTTTGGCAATCAGAGGTGTAGCCATGGGATCGACTGATTTACCAGCTATATCGCCCAAATACGCAATCCAATAGCCTTGCATACTCTGAGTAGTAAGCCCTGGTGCAGATGCATTCCGCTTGTATGAATCAAATTCGAGTCGGTCTGTTAAACAAGGATAAATTAAACCTTGTGCCTTGAGTCTTGGGCCTCCATTTTCTCTAGCCCAAAGCGCCGTTGCCGCTGCCAGGTTTCCGCCAGCACTATCGCCTGCGACTGCTAGCCTCGATGCATCGATCCCATAAACTGATGGATGATTTTGCATATGTAATAGGACATCTACACAATCATGGAGCGCCGCTGGAAATTTATTTTCTGGCGCCAATCGATAGTCGACACTGACTACTACTGCTCCAGTTTCAGAAGCAAGCCCCCAACCGGTCGTATCACTGGTATCGCAATCTCCTTTTACAAACCCACCCCCATGAAAATAGGCAATAGCTGCTTTGGGCCCGGAACTTGATGGTGAATAAATTCTTATTGGTATGCTTACCCCATCACGCCCCGCAACTACGCTATCTTTGACATTAATGTTTGCTGGTGGCGAAACGTTATTCGCGCGAGCATAAGCCGACCAATTTGCACGATCCTCTTCAAGGTTTTTGCCCGCAGGAAGCGCCGCACGCGCCTCTATCAGTGGTTTTACTTCTGGATGTAAATCGAAAGTCATTGGTCTTCTTCTTTAGCTACTTTGAGCAACACTTCAGGGTCTTCAATGGCATAGAATTTTCGAGCGGCTTCTTCGGTCAAGTATCCATCTAGGAGATCCCTACCAATGGCTGCGCGATCACGTTCAGCAGCAAAACCATATCCCCCAGACCCAGGCGTGGTCATATCAATAATCGCACCAGGGGGAACTGAAAAAGCCCCCTTACTAGGAAGAGTTTGGGCCCTACCGTCAGGCGGAGTAACTGTTACAGAGGCCGTAATTCCAGGATCCCCTCCCATTAAACCAAATGGTGGTGATGTCATCCTTTCCATACACAAAGCGCCAGTTGCAGCGGCACCCTCCAACATACGCCAACGTCTCCGCGCGCCATTCCCACCACGAAACTTTCCAGCACCTCCAGAGTCCGGTTGAATTTCATAATGCTCTACACGGACTGGAAATGCCATCTCCAGTACTTCCACAGGAGTATTCATGGTGTTTGAAATACCGCTCGCTATGACATTAATTCCATCTTTGTTTGGCCTAGCGCCAAAACCACCCTTGATTGTCTCATACGATACGTAGCGATTGCCGGTTCGAGGATCGACACCACCTAATGTCAATACAGCAGAGGTTCCTTGACTACATGCCATTACTTGATCAGGCATGAATTGAGAAAGAGCACCCATAACCATGTCTGCAGTTCGGTGAGACATTTCATGATTTGAATAGACGACAGGGGCTGGAAACTCACAGTTCACCACAGAGCCCTTAGGGGCTTTCACAGTAATTGCCCTCCAGCACCCCGAATTAGGAGGGATTAAGCTATTAGGATCTATCGCAGTTTTAAGACCACAAAAAACTCCAGACGCCGAAACTGATAGAGCCGCGTTCATCGGTCCAGGGACCTGTGGGTCACTTCCTTCGAAATCTACAACTATAGAGTCCTCTGACTTTGTAACCTTCATACGAACCCAGAAAGGTGCGTCCTCACCATTCGGCCCATCAACTATGCCATCACCATCACAGAAGTCCTCAAAATAACCTTCTCCATCAGGAAGTTCTGAAAGTGCAGCACGCATCAGTCGATCAGAATAATTTATAACTTCAGCCATATAAGCTATGAGTCGCTGAGAGCCATATTTCTCAGCTAAAGACGCAAGCCGATCGCATGCACGTAATGTAGCGGCAAGCTGTGAACCAAGATCACCTTTTCGCTCATCGGGTGTCCTAACGTTGGCTAGGATTACATCTTCAAGAGCTTGGTTTAATTCGCCTTTTGAATACAGCCTAACTGGTGGCAGGCGCAAACCCTCACCATAAATTTCCGTGACAGCACCATAACTGCCTGGAGTGGCTGAGCCAATATCAGGCCAATGTGCACGCAAACATGCAAATCCTAAATGGACTCCCTCGTAAAAAGCAGGACGGACAATATTAACGTCTGGTAGATGGCTACCGCCGAAATAGGGATCGTTATGGATAAAAACATCACCCTCATGCACATCCTTATCAAACGCTTTCACAACAGCGCGAACTGCATCAGGCATGGAGCCAAGGTGAATAGGAAGATCAGGTCCCTGTGCTACCATATCACCTGCACAGTCAAAAATTCCACAGGAGTAATCACCGGCCGATTTAAGAATGGGAGAATAGGCTGTTTTTGCGAGAACAACCCGCATTTCCTCAGCTATCTTGTAAAGACTATTTTTTACAATTTCGAAGGTGGCTGGATCCTGGATGTAGCTGCTCATTGCCCCTCCTCCAAACGCAATAACCTTATAAAACCATCACCATCCATTCCTGCCTGCCATCCTTTTGGGACTGAAATAGTACTTTCAATACTTTCAATCGCAGCCGGCCCTTCTACTGTGTAGCCCGATGGCATTTTAGCTCGATCTAGAACGGGGCCGTTCATACCACGCATTAATCGCGTGCCTTTAATGGGATCTCCAGAGTTTGCGGGGGATTGCCGGATGGCTAGAGATGGAATTTTTCCTATTGCAGACAGTCGAAGACTGACTATTTGAACTGGCTCGGTGCGGTTATCGTGCCCATAAGTCTGTTTATGACGGGTATGAAAAGCTTCGGAGACTTCTGCCAAAGCTGCAGCATCAAATTTTTCCTTCGAGGCAGAAACATTTAGCTCATAAGATTGTCGAGCATAGCGTGCATCTAAAGATCGCTCAAACTGACGACGATCTGGTGGCATTCCAGCTCGATCTAACATAGCAGCACCCTCTGCCTCCATTTCTTGATATGCTGCTTCGATGATCTGAGGTTCTGCCAAGTCTGACCTAAGGTAAACTGTACGTACATAGTCTCTCTTCAAGTCTGACCCAACCAAACCCAAAGCTGAGAATGCTCCTGGAATAGGAGGACATATAACCTCTGTCATTCCTAACTCTTCCGCCAGCGCCGCTGCGTGCAACGGTCCTGCTCCACCAAAAGCTGCCAGTGTGAAATCTCGTGGATCATGACCTCTTTCGACAGAAACTATTTTCAGAGCCTCAGCCATGGCGTGGTTCACTACATCGATGACAGCTGCTGCTGCACCTTCAACAGTCAAACCAAGGGGCTTTGCTAATTTTTCATTTATGGCCGCTTCAGCTTCTGCAAAATTTATTTGCATCTCTCCTCCAAGAAGAGAATTAGCGTCTAAATTACCAAGAATTAAATTACAGTCCGTTACAGTTGGCTCTGTTCCTCCACGACCATAGCAAACAGGACCAGGCTCTGCGCCAGCGCTTTTAGGTCCCACACGAATACCACCCGCCGCATCAACCCATGCGATGGAACCACCACCGGCAGAAACCTCAGCAAGATCTATCACGGGAACCCGGATAGGATGACCCGACCCATTCATCCAGCGGTTTGCACTTGCGCCTCCCGCAACCTCATACTCTGGTGTTGTTTCATATACGCCATCTCGGATTAAACTGGCTTTTGCTGTGGTCCCTCCCATGTCGAAAGTTAGAAGATTTGGACGCTCTGCCTGACGCGCAGCTAGCGATGCGGCGACCACTCCAGCAGCCGGCCCACTTTCAACCGCCATAGCTGGCATGGCCACACCCTCAGATGCCTCAAAGACCCCGCCGTTGGAACCCATTACATACATCCGCGGAAGCCCAAGGCTTTCTGTAGCCTGCTCCAACCGCTTTAGATAAGAAGCTAAAATTGGTCCGACGTAGGCGCAGATTGCTGTTGTCGAAGTCCGCTCAAACTCTCTTATTTCAGGCAATACCTCGCTCGAGAGGTAGATTGGAACGTCGAGCGCCTCACTAAGTTTCTTTCCGAGTTCCCGCTCGTGGGACGGGTTAACAAAGCTAAAAAGTAAAGAAACTGCCACAGCCTCGACACGATCTGCCTTAAGAACCGCAATAAGCTCATCAATTTCATTCTGAGCTAAATCTGTAATTACAGAACCATCAGAACTAAGGCGTTCCGTGATCTCAAACCGCCTTCGGCGAGGAATTAAAGTTGCTGGAGCATCTTGAAAAAGGTCATAAAGATCAGGTCGGGCCGATCGACGAAGCTCTAACACGTCACGGAAGCCTCGGGTCATGATCACAGCTGCTCGCGACCCTTTTTCTTCTAATATGGCATTGGTAACGACAGTGGTAGCATGGCTCAACAAACCCACATCTTTTGGCTTGATTGAATAACGCTCCATTGCCTGGGAAAGGGCAGTTAAAACACCTTGAGCAAAATCACTTGGGGTTGTTGGAGCTTTAGCAACTCCAATATTTCCAGTCGTGTCATCCACCAAAGCTACGTCAGTGAATGTGCCACCGATATCAACTCCGATCCGCCAGGTCATGCTGCAACAATCCTTCTTGATTCAGAAGGTATATGCTAATTCCACATTTCAAATAGAGCTAGTCAGTTGGCCTATAAAAGCTCTTTCGGCGACGAACGGGTTCAAGCAATGACCAATCCCCCGCCGCAACCTCATAACCCTTTGGGTGGGGCGCTCGCAATTCCATACCAAGCGAAGTCATCACGCGGTCGTCGCGATAATAACACTGTACAACGATGTTCCCAAATTTCCCCGCAGCTACCGGATGGTTTGAACGAAATGCCTCAACAACAGATAAACGTTCAGTTAGGTTCAGATGAGAAAATGGTGCACCAAAATTTTCGGCTAAGTTTTCAACTTCGTTTAGATATTTTGAAATATCTGGCATCTGCCTTTCGGCGTCATTTTCTATCTCAGCTACAATAGCTGGGTCACCCGCTCCTGGAACATTAAATTTCTTGCTATCAGGAATGACCGCATTAGCGAGGGCAGCTAGAGTTTCACGCTCTTTATCGGATAAGGCCAAGTTAGACATCGTCACATCTCAATCAAACAGGTTTGCAAGTCGACTTTTCATCTGATCTGCAACGTAGAGCGCCAATGCTTGAATGGTATTGGTGGGATTTACTCCAGCACTCGTTACAAAAATACTGCCGTCAACAATAAAAAGATTTTTAACATCGTGGGCTCGCCCCCACTCATTAACTACTGAGTTAGCCGGATCCTTACCCATACGAGCAGTTCCCATCAAATGCCAACCACCATATGGAATTGGTGCCTCGGAATAGACTTCGTATGCACCCGCAGCCTTCAAAATTTCAGTCGAACGGGCTATGCCATGATCAAGCATATTTCGGCTGTTATCGCTTAAAGTATAGTCAATCTTTGGAGCCGGAATTCCATCGCTGTCTTTAAGATGTTCATCGAGAGTGACACGATTATGCGCTTCAGGAAGGTCCTCGCACACGGCTACCATTCCCGTCGTACGTTTAAATAAGCGACGGAAGGCGTCGTGATGATCCTCTCCCCACGGCACCATTCCTAAACGCAGTGCAGTATGAGCTGTTCTAACAGGCGGCATCCCTCGCTGAATTTCAAGGGTATACCCCCGAACATACCCTCTGCTTTGGTCTGTTTCATAAAATTCCTGGCTACGTATTAGCTTGTGAGGCCCCGCAAACCCATCCTGCTCATCTTCAAATACCCCACAGGTCCAAGAATAGGGGTGGAACATAAGATTACGACCAACTTGGTCACTAGAATTCGCTAGCCCGTTGGGAAAGAGTGAAGACTTCGAGTTAAGAAGAAGTCTGGGTGTACCTATCCCATTACAAGCCATGATAACGACATGAGCTTTGATTTCCTGCTCCTTACCATCGCCATCATAATAAATTGCTCCAGTTGCCATTCCATCGTTGCCAACAGTAATCTCTCGGACCCGGCACCTTGTTCTAAGCTCTACCCCCGCACGAAGTGCGTGTGGCCAATAAGTAACGTCTGAACTGCCCTTAGCTCCTTGGGCGCAACCAGCACCGCATGCTCCTAAATTTATGCAAGGAGCCCTTCCGTCATGCTCCTCAGTGATAATTGCCGTATCTGAAGGCCACCAGTGCCATCCTAGCGAATTAAACCCCTTTGCAAGGGTATCGCCGGCCAATCCTAAAGGTAATGCGGGCGTCCTTTCAGCGTTATCACGAGGATAAGCTGGATCGCCATTCATACCAGAAACGCCAGTTATTCGCTCATTCTCTGCGTAAAAAGGAGCGAGGGTTGCGTAGTCGATTGGCCAGTCGTCAGCAACACCATCTAAAGATTTCACTCGAAAGTCAGATGGATGAAAGCGAGGAAAATGGCCTGCATACAGGATAGTACCCCCTCCTACGCCATTAAAATTTGCTATTTTTATTGGTGAATTTTCCTCATTAATTGGATAATCCTGAGGCAACTTTCTGACATTAGGATTTGTGGCAAAATCATCCTGGGTTCTTGCTTCCCAAGCCCTGGTCGTACTTGGGTATGCGAGTGGGTTCATCAAAGGTCCCTGTTCAAGGCACACAATGCGCATTTTGGTCTCAGCGAGACTCCACGCCATAACTGCTCCGGATGCACCCGCACCAATTATTAAAACATCTGCCACGTCTTCGCGCATCTAACCCACACCTCGATTAACCACACGCAGAATGTTAACCCCACCGCTGTAACACCGCCAATACCCAATTTGTTTCTCTAAAACACAGCCACTACACTAAGTCAGTGATATGTTGGGAAGTTTTTGCATGACTAAGAAACGCATCGCTGTAATCGGCGCTGGTGCAGCTGGACTTTGTTCAGCAAAATACATGCGAGCTGCCGGCTTTGATGTAGATATTTACGAAATTGGCAGTCAAATCGGCGGTATGTGGACCTACCTAAACGACAATGATTTATCAAATGCTTACCGTACTTTGCATATAAATACATCGAAGAAGGTAACGGCCTTTCATGACTTTCCTTTTGGGGGTCATGTGCAGTCATTTCCTGATCATAATGATATGCATAATTATCTAAATGATTACGCTAACCACTTTGATTTAATAAAACTGATAAAATTTAACAGCCGAGTAACGTTGATAGAACCTCTCTTCGATCCTTTCAAAGATGAACTACCTAAATGGCGTGTCCAGACAAAAGATACTAGTGAGGAATATGATGCGGTTTTGGCTGCAACTGGTCATCTATCAGAACCGAGACATGTTGCCATGTTTCGTGATAAGTTCGGAGGCCAATATCTACACAGCTTTAACTACAAAAAACCTGAAGACTTTGTCGGTAAAAGAATTTGCGTCGTGGGTGTTGGCAACAGTGCGTGTGACATCGCTAGTGACGTTTGCGTGACTTCAGAAACTACAGTCTTAGTCGCACGATCAACACCAATTATCCTGCCAAAATTGATGTTTGGGCTCCCCTTCACGGACATTACTCGGAAGATCCAACAGCCCTGGATACCTGGTTGGCTGCGAAGACGTATAACTCGAACTCTTGCCTGGATTGCTCATGGCAGTCTTCCAAAACTTGGCTTTAAATTACCAGGAAAAGAGCGCCTTCACGTTACTTCTAATGGCACCATCGTTAATGATATTGCGTACCACCGGGTGCTTTTGAAGCAAGACATCACATCAATTGACGGCAAAAAAATAACTTTCAGCGATAATAGTTCACTGGAATGCGACAGCTTAATTGCCGCAACGGGGTATAAGGTGCATCTCCCTTACATGCCGGATGGGATAATCGTTGGGGATCCTGAAAATAATCGTCTAGATCTTTACAAAAGAATTGTGCCACCTGGTTGGCCAGGACTTTATATGATTGGTTTTTTCAACACCGATACGGCTCTTAATATGATTTTTGAGCACCAAGCGAAGTGGGTACGTGACATTGAATTAGGGCTGATTAAGCTACCCACTAAATTAGATATGCTCTCTGATATTCAAGCTAAATCCGATTGGGTTTCTTCACACTACAAGGGAACTCCTCGTCACGGACTTGAGGAGGAGCATGTACCATACCTCAGAGAGCTAAAGCGCGCCGGCACAAAAATGCGGTGAGAGATTTAAAGATCTGTAATTCAGCACCCTTTTAACAAGACGTAAGCCAAGAAATATTCTGGCATCGGCCATCTTTGAATTTTATGCCGAGAAATTAAAACTCAAAAACGACAGTCTATACTGTAAGTGGGGTACCAGTTGTCCGATGAAGGCTTCCAATCACGAGTGGATGGCTTGAATAAACCCACGGCGATTTTTATGTCCCTGAAAAACGATGGCGTCATACTTTTTGGCACTGGAATCCGAAACGCAATATCACTCGATTGACCAATATTATCGTCGTCTGTGGTGTTATAAATATTTGTAAGACTCCCAATGATATCAAAGTCATTAGAAAGTTTTATCGTGTAAAGGAATTGTGGAAAAATTAAGTCCGTTCTGGAATCTATGTGCCTTAGTCCCGTTGCAGTAGATAAATCTAGCCGATCGGTACTTAAAAAATTGTATTTCAATCCATAGTAAATTTGGTCAGTTCCATCTGCTCCATGCGAAACATAGCCATGGAAATCAAACTCATCATCAAGGCCGTATCCCCAGACAAGATAACTTTGCCCCTTTTCATCAAGGCTTTCAGGCCATTCATTCGATAAGTCGCCAGGGTTAATTGTTAGATCAAGATCTAATTTTCCCTTTCCCGCCGCAGTTCCATTGTCATACCCTCCCGATGCAAAGACATGAGATGCGAAAAACAATTGGGTCAAAAGAAATAAATTCAAGATTATTCTTATGAGCATTGAGACCAGCAGCTTTCTTTATTCCTGAGACACCCACAAAATTTCAAAAAACTAGGAAGAGAGACTTTCCGTCAAACGGTCTAAGCCCTTACCCAAGTCAAAAATCAGATCATCAATATTTTCAAGCCCAATGTGAATCCGCAACAGTTGCCCAGTCTCAGCCCAGGCAGTCGCTGTCCTATTACTTGATGGGTCAGCAGGTAAAATCAAACTTTCATAACCGCCCCAACTTGCCCCCATGCCATATAACTCAAGACCATCTAGGAATGCCGCGACAGCAGTGTCATTAACGGGTCCCTTCAACACCAAACCCATTAATCCAGAACCGCCCGTAAAATCTCGTTTCCAAAGCTCGTGGCCTGAGGATGTTGGATGTGGTGGATAGAGCACCCGATCAACTTCGGGCCGCGAAAGAAGCCAATCACACATAGCCAGAGCATTTTCTTGATGTTGCTTTAATCGCACTGCAAGTGTGCGCATCCCACGAGAACCTAAATAGACATCATCTGGAGATGCAAAAGTTCCCAGCCAACCGGCCATTGCTCGCAGGCTCTCTTCCATTTCGTCTGTGTATGAAACAGCACCAAGCATCGCATCAGAATGACCAACGATATATTTGGTTGCCGCATGAACTGAGATATCACAGCTATACTGGAAGGGACTAAAGAATAAAGGCGTGCCCCAGGTATTATCTATAATCACAACGGCACCACCAATCTTTGCCTCTTTAGCGACTGTGGGCACATCGGTGACTTCAAAGGTTTGTGAGCCTGGTGACTCCAGGTAGACAACAGAAGTATTGGAACGCATTAAGCTAGAAATTTGGCTTCCAATTGCCGGATCAAAAAACTCCGTCTCCACGCCCATGCGGGTCATAACATGATTGGCAAAATTCCTTGCCGGCCCATAAACGTTATCAGCCATCAAGACATGGTCGCCTTGCTTCACTTGACTCAGCAGGGCAACGGCAATCGCGTTCAGTCCAGAACTTGCAAGAAGGCACCCATGGGCGCCCTCAACGTCAGCGATCACATCCTCTAAAGTAAATGTAGTCGGCGTACCTCGTCTCCCATACCGAGGTTCCCTAGGTCCTTTTGGCCTTTTGTATTCAGCCATCGTTTCCTGGAGGATAGTAGACGCACGAAAAACAGGAGTATTTACAACGCCAAAATGCTCAAAGGGATGTCGTCCTGAATGCGTGAGCAGCGTCTCTGGGCGCTTTCCAGTTTTGTCTTTCATTGAAGCATCCTTTTTATTTGTCTATCGGCGTATCTTGACGCGAACCCCATTCACTCCATGAACCGTCGTAAACTGCCACATCTTTTTTTCCAGCATTGTAAAGCGCTAAAGCAAGGGTAGATGCTGTTACTCCAGATCCACAAGTGGTGACCATTGGCTGAGATAAATCAACCTCAGAAGCTTGAAACGCAGCTAGAACCTCTGGTCCGGATTTAAAAGTACGGTCTTTATTTAAGACATCTGGAAATGGAACATTGCGTGACCCTGGAATATGACCGCCACGCATACCAGCTCTAGGTTCGGCTTCTATCGCGTTAAAACGGCCAGCGCTACGGGCATCAACAACTACTTCTAGAGCGCTATCAATATTAGAAAGCATTTCTTGCAAGTTACGAACAAGTGATTTGTTTATTGATGCTGTTTTGTGCTTTGGGGAGATAGCAGGGACTTCTTTTTCAACCAGCCTATTTTCTGACAGCCACTTGGGCAAACCTCCATCCATAACGGAAACCTTTTCAT
>Ga0255761_10001792_pt1 | contig 19925 bp, 18 predicted proteins | sample 071ome_29_FD_179961 | JGI IMG/M metagenome (GOLD analysis project Ga0255761, IMG submission 179961) | Coastal salt marsh microbial communities from the Groves Creek Marsh, Skidaway Island, Georgia - 071407BT metaG (version 2) | ecosystem: Environmental > Aquatic > Marine > Intertidal zone >... | reverse complement strand
CGTTTCAGATAACGATGATACGAAATTCCTTGTGGTAATGAAAGAAGACCATCACATTACTCTCTTTCAGAGATTTTCTGTTACATTGGATATAATGATGTAACCCCTTCTGAGAGTACAAGTAATGGTTACTGGGGAAGAGACCATGGTGATAACGATGGTATTCCACCAGATGGAGGTTTAAGAACTGCTTGGGGATTATACCCAATTGGTGGTCAATTTGACGATGGTTCATTTACTTCTACTGAAGGTCAAGATATGGGATTAAAAGGAGCTGGTATTCAGCCGATTCTTTTATCATCTTATACTCACTTTATGATTGCTGAGTGGAATCTTGCTAACGGAAATACTGAAGTTGCTAGACAATTCTTAGCTTCAGGATTAGCAGAATCTTTCTCAAAAGTAACAGGTTTTGCTACTGAGATGGGTAATGCAGGAGCTGTAGAATTTAGAGATGATGCTACTATTGATGGTGATGCATTTTTAGCAGGTCTTAGTGATAATATTGACGCGTACATTGAATACGTTGCTGGAACAGGGGCTTCATCTTTATGGAATACAACCGATGATAAGATGGGACTTTTAGTACAAGAATACTTTTTAGCACTATGGGGTAATGGTGTAGAGGCTTATAATACTTTCAGAAGAACAGATAAGCCATCAGATCTTCAACCTTTACTTAAGACTGCTAACAATGACATGATACAATCATTCTTCTATCCAAGAACAGAAGTTGATAACAATAACCAGTTAAATCAAAAGTCTGATCACCTAGTGAAAGTCTTCTGGGATAACTAAAAAATTAAATAATTATGAAAAATTTAAAATTATTAATTGTTGGAATTGCGCTCTTAGGGCTTAATTCTTGTATGGATGAAGATAAAATTCTTGCTATTCCACCTTCTGGTGCTTTAGTAACAATTACTCCTGATGGTGCAGCTGTATTTGATTTAAATAATGCTGCAGGTTCAATATACTCAGGTGACTTAAATGATGCAACTAACAATGTTGCGAACTATGAACTTAGTGCAAATGTTTATTATAAAGCAAGTGCATCAGTTTCTGCTTCTACAGTAATTTATAGTGCATCTTCTTTTCCATCAAGGTTTGAAATTTCAGCTGCTGAAGTATTATCTCAATTAGGAATACCTCAAAGTGCTGTAACTCCAGGAGATTTGGTAGAATTTAGAGCTACTATAACTACTGATGATGGTAGAGTGTTTGACGCTTCTACATTAAACGGTGATGCCGCAGGTGAAGCCTTAATTGGTGCTTATTCGTGGGATGTTCCATTCTTCTGTGAATTTCAAGATTCAGCAGCAGCTGGTACATATGTTATGACGTTAGTATCAAAACCAAGCTACTTTGATGAGACATACGATAGAGATCTAGCCAGTCCAAGAACAATTACTGCAACTTCTACAGGAGGTGTAGTAACATTCCAGGACGCATTTGGTGAGGGTGATGACTTCGTTGTTACTATGGATCTTGCGACATCTCAAGCAACTAGTGCTGAAACAGGTTCTTTAGCACCTGCAATGGATTATTTTGCAGGATATACTAATCCTTACCTAACTCAAAGATCTGCAACATATTTCTTTTCCTGTACTGGGCAAGTTGCCTTCCAGTTAAAGCAATGTGTTGACCAAGGATGTTTTAGTTCAGGTTCTGATAGATATATAACACTTGTTAAGCAATAAATTCTAATAATTTAGAAAAAACAAAAAGGGAGTTAATTTTTTAACTCCCTTTTTTTATATATTATATTGAATATGGAAATCTACGGAATTAGAAGTATAATTGAAGCAATTGAATCTTCAAAAGAAATATCAAAAGTTTACCTTACTAAATCAAATAAGCAAAGTGAATTATTAAAATCCTTAATTTCAAGACTTGAAAAAAAATCTATAAAATTTACATTTGTTCCTAAAGAGAAGTTCAATAAATATAAAAATAAAAACCATCAAGGAGCAGTAGCTATACTATCACCAATAAAACTATACACTCTTGAGGATTTAATCACTAAGACTTATAATAAAGATAAAAAGCTAACATATTTATTATTAGATGGGATCACAGATACCAGAAATTTTGGTGCAATAATAAGAACATCTCTTGCGTCTAATGTTACTGGTATCATTATATCACAAAATAATTCAGCTCCAATAAATTCAGATGTAATAAAAACGTCAGCAGGTGCTGCATTTAAAATTCCAATAGCACGTGTTAATAACCTTAAGGATGCTATAATTCATATTAGTTCTTTAGGGATAAAACTTTTCTCTTTATCAGAAAAAGCAAAAAAAACTATATATGATTTGAACTATAAAGAATCTGTTGGACTGATTATGGGATCAGAAGATAAAGGTATAAGTAGAGGTGTTCAAAATTTATCAGATGAGATTATTAAAATTCCAATAAATCCAGAAATTGACTCACTTAACGTATCAGCAGCATTTTCAGCTGTGATTTTTGAAATTATTAGACAAAGAAATTTTTGATCTAAAAAACGTAATTTAGTAAAAAATTAAGCTTGTTTTTTAGTAAAAACATATTACCATTATTTTTACTTTTCATATGGCTATTCATAAGTGGTTGTAGTTCAACAATTTATCAAAGTTTTGATGAGCCTATTCTTGTTGAAAACATATTTGAGGTTAATGATAGTATTGTCAAAAAAGATCCAGTAAGTCTTCTTATTAGACCTTCCCCTGTTAACGAATTTTTGGGATATCCACTAGGTTTGGCAATTAATCAACTTGTTAGTGATAATCCTGACGAAAAATTTGAACTATGGTTAAATAAAAAGGATAAAAGAAAAGATCGACTTGAAAAACTTATATCTTCAAAGCAATTAGATCAACTCAAAAGATATAATAAATCCTTTAATAATTTTCTAAAAGGTTTAGGTAAAGATCCTGTTTATTTATCAGATATTGATTTTAGAGATAATAAAAGAAGATTAAAACAATTTTATGACAATATTGGCTACTTTGATTCACAAGTTAGTCATGATACAGTTATTAATTTAAATCAAGCTAAAGTAAAGTATAGTATCTTCAAGAACGAAAGGTATTTAATAGATACACTTACATTTAATATAGAATCTAAATATTTGGATTCTCTAAACAAGGTAAATTTTAAATCTAGTATATTAAAAAAAGGTGAGTACTTTTCAGTAAATAAACTATTATTAGAAAGAGATAGACTTATTTCTTTATTTAAAAATAATGGAGTTTATAACTTTCAACAAAGAAGTATAAAATTTAATGTATTAATAGATAGTACAAGGCAACAAAAAACAATACCTATCATTTTAAATATTTTAAATCCTAGATTAGATAATGATTATCAAATAAAAAGAGTAAATCAAATTGATATTTATGTTGAGACATTAGACGAGCTTTCAAATATTAACTCATATACAGACTCTATAAATTATAATGGAATAAATATTTTTTCAAAGGGAAATCTTAATTATTCTGCAAAATCATTAGTTGAACCTATTTTTATCAAATTAGGTGAAGCTTACAGTGAAAATGATAAGCTTCTAACTTCACGGTATTTTTCTAATCTTGGAAACTTTAGGTACCCAAGAATTGTTTTTGAAGAACAAGGTGATAATTTAAAATCCTCAATTTATCTTATTCCAAGAGACAGGTTTAGTCTTGGTTTTGATCTTGATTTCACTCACTCAAATATTGAGGACTTTGGAATATCATTCGGAACTAACCTTAATATCAGAAACATTTTTAGGGGTACTGAAAATCTATCTTTAAACCTTAAAAATTCAATAGGAGCGTCAAATGACATCAATATACCTAACGATTCATTTTTTAATCTCTTTGAGTTAGGGGGAAATGTTAATATCAGACTTCCAAGAGCCTCACTTCCCTTTAATTTAAATAGATACATTAAGAAAGAAATGAATCCTATTACCAATATAATACTTGGGACAACTATTCAAAAAAATATTGGTTTAGATAAGCAATATTACAATGGAATCTATGAAGTAAATTGGAATCCTTCTAATTATTCCAAGATTAATTTTAAGTTAATAGATTTTGAATTTGTAAATAATCAAAATATTTCAAATTATTTTAATGTTTACAGAAACTCCTATGACAAGTTGAATTATATATCATCATTGTACAACATTAACCCAAACACTATTGATGAAAATGGAAATTTAACAATTCCCCAAGGATCTGATATATTTATATCTGAAGTATTAAGTAATAAAACCTCACTTAATTCTGAATCACCATTTTTTAGAGACATAAACTCAATACTAGAAAGAAAAGAAAGACTTACTGAAAATAATTTGATTATTGGTTCTTCAATAATAATAAATAGAAATACTCAAGAAAATTTTTTAGATGAAGATTTTTCTCAACTTAGAGTAAAACTTGAAATGGTTGGTAATGTTTTTAATGAAGTTTTAAGAAGAAATAATCAAAATATTGATAATAAAGTTGAGATATCAGGTATTATTCCTTCCCAATACACAAAATTAGAAATAAATTACATCAAGCATTTACTATTAAATAATGGAAATGTGTTTGCTTTCAGATTATTTACAGGAGCAGCTATACCTTATGGTAACTCAAATTATATACCATTTACAAGATCATATTATGCAGGAGGATCAAATGATAATCGAGCATGGAAAGCATACAAATTAGGTCCTGGAAGTAGCAATAATATTAATGAATTTAATGAAGCAAACTTTAAAATATCTATGAATTTTGAATATCGTAACAAAATTAGTGGTAATCTAAATGGTGCATTTTTTATTGACATTGGTAATATTTGGAACTTAAATGATAATATTGAGGATAAATCAATGACATTTGATAAATTTTCAGATTTGGAGGAATTAGCAATAGGGTCTGGATTTGGTTTAAGATATGACTTTAATTTCTTTGTATTGAGACTTGATACTGGTTTTAAGACCTTTAATCCTGCAAGAGAAAAAACAGATAGATGGTTTAATGATTTTACCTTAAAAAAAGCTGTATTTAATATTGGAATTAATTACCCATTTTAGAAATAAGTTTAATACTTTTGACAAAAATTGACAAAAAAATTATTTTGAAAAACAACTTTATCTTCGGAAAAGAAAACCAAAAATTATTTAATCTTGCTAAAGAAAAAAAGTTTGCGCTTCCTGCAATTAATGTATCAGGAAATAATACTATTAACCCAGTATTAGAAACTGCATCTGAGTTAAACAGTCCTGTAATTATTCAATTTTCAAATGGAGGTTCGCAATTTATTGCGGGTAAAGGAATGTCTAACGAAAACTTTAAAGCTTCTATAGCTGGATCAATAGCTGGTGCTTATCATATTCATAAAGTAATTAATAATTATAACTCTAAAGTAATAATTCATACTGATCACTGCTCTAGAAATCTTTTACCATGGGTAGATGGTTTAATTGATTATGGTAAAGTTTTTTACAAAAAAAATGGTTATCCACTATTTTCATCTCATATGATTGATCTTTCAGAGGAATCACTTGAGGATAATATAAGTACTTGTAAGGAATATCTTAAGAAACTTACTGATCTTGAGATGACATTAGAAATAGAATTAGGTGTGACAGGAGGAGAAGAAGATGGAGTTGATAATACTGATATTGATTCATCAAAACTATACACTCAGCCAGAAGAAGTTGCTTATGCATATTCAGAGTTAAGCCAAATTAGCAATAATTTTATGATTGCTGCAGCATTTGGAAATGTTCACGGAGTATACAAGCCAGGAAATGTAAAACTTACTCCTAAAATATTAAAGAATTCACAAGAATTTGTATCAGAAAAATTCAATTTACCTAAAAATTCACTTGATTTTGTATTCCATGGAGGTTCGGGTTCATCTGTTGAAGAAATAAGAGAAGCTATAGATTACGGTGTTATTAAAATGAACATAGATACAGACCTACAATTTGCATTTACTGAAGGTATTAGAGATTATATGATTAGTGAGTCTGCTTACCTGATGAAACAAATTGGAAATCCAGATGGTGATGACATACCAAATAAGAAATATTATGACCCTAGAGCTTGGCTTAGAAAAGGAGAAGAGACTTTTAAAACAAGACTTAGAAAAGCCTTTGATGATTTAAATAATATCAATACCTTAGATTAAAACCTAATAGTATGAGTTGGTTCAAAAGAACAAACAAAAATATTAGTACAAAAACCGAAGAAAAAAAAGATATACCTGCTGGTCTTTGGTATAAAACTCCTAGTGGTAAAATTATTGAAACAAAGGAATTAGCAGAAAACATGTATGTTAGTCCTGAAGATGACTATCATGTTCATATTGGAAGTAAAGAATACTTTGAAATCTTATTTGATAACAAGTTTAAAGAATTCAACGCTGGAATGACATCTGTTGACTTCCTAAAATTTGAGGATCAAAAAAAATATTCCGAAAGATTAAAGGAAGCTAAAGACAAAACAAATCTTAATGAAGCTATTAGAATTGGTTACGGTAAATCTTGTGGAAAAAATATTGTAATTGCATGTATGGATTTTAAATTCATAGGAGGATCAATGGGATCAGTGGTAGGAGAAAAAATATCACTCGCTATAAGTTATGCAATAAAATATAAATGTCCTATTCTTGTAATTTCAAAGTCTGGAGGGGCAAGAATGATGGAATCCGCTACTTCACTTATGCAAATGGCTAAAACATCTGCAAAACTTAATGATTTGTCTGAAGCTAGATTACCCTATATTTCTCTTTGTACTGATCCTACTACTGGAGGTACTACTGCTTCATTTGCAATGCTAGGGGATATCAATATTGCAGAACCCAATGCACTCGTTGCTTTTGCAGGCCCGAGAGTTGTTAAAGATACTACCGGTCAAGATTTACCTGATGGGTTTCAAAAAAGTGAATTTTTATTGGAGAAGGGATTCCTAGATTTTATTACTCACAGGAAAGATTTAAAGCAAAAAATTAATCTTTATATAGATTTGATCCAGAATTCTCCCCTTCGTAAATATGAATAAATTATTTACTTATTTAAATATAAACTACTATATTTGCGGCTCAAAAATAATTGAATGACAGTACTTAAGAAAGAAGATATTTTTAAAGAATTTGGTAATAATAAAAAAGATACCGGTTCTACTGAAAGTCAAGTTGCACTTTTCTCTAAGAGAATTGAACATCTTTCTAATCATCTTAAAACCAACGCCAAGGATTTTAACACTGAGAAATCTCTTGTTAAGATGGTTGGTAAGAGAAGAAATTTACTTGAGTACCTTAAGAAAACAGACATTGAAAGATACCGTGATTTAATTAAAAAACTTGGTATCAGAAAATAAATTTAGTTTGGTTGTCTAAATACTCACACAACAATTAATTTAAACCAAAACTAGATTATGAATCCAAAACCTTTATCAAAAAAAATTGTTTTAAATGATGGACGAGAGATTATCATTGAAACAGGAAAACTTGCTAAGCAAGCACATGGTTCAGTAGTAATTAAAATGGGTAACTGTATGTTACTATCTACTGTAGTTTCCAATTATGGTGAATCATCACTAGACTTTTTACCCCTAACAGTTGATTATAGAGAAAAATTTGCTTCTGCTGGTAGATTTCCAGGTGGTTTTTTTAAAAGAGAGGCAAGACCAAGTAATGAGGAGATTTTAACAATGAGAATTGTTGACAGAGTTCTAAGACCTTTGTTTCCAAAGGATTATTATAATGAAACTCAGGTTATGATACAACTAATGTCTCATGATGAAAACGTTATGCCAGATGCCCTAGTTGGTTTAGCAGCCTCTGCTGCATTATCATTGTCTGATATTCCGTTTGATGGACCTATTTCTGAAGTTAGAGTTGCAAGAATTGATGGAGATTTCTTAGTAAACCCTTCAAAAGCTCAGCTTGAAGAATCTGACATAGATATGATGGTCGGTGCTAGTGAAGATTCAGTAGTTATGGTTGAAGGAGAATTTAATGAGATTTCTGAAGAGGAAATGACAGAAGCTATAAGGTATGCTCACGAAGAGATTAAAGCTCAAATTAAGGCTCAAAAAGAACTTATTGAGCTTGTTGGAGTTAGTTCTGAAAAAAGAGAATATGATTCTGCAGAAGATGATTCAGAATTAGAAAGTCAAATTATTGAAAAAACTTATCAAAAATGTTATGATATAGCAAAAAAAGGTCTTTCAAAAAACGAAAGAAGTGAACTTTTTTCAAATGTAAAGCAAGAACTAGTTGAGTCATACGACGAAGAAACATTTGAAGAAAAGAAAGATCTTATAATGAATTACTATAGTAAATCACAAAAAAAGGCAGTTAGGGATTTAGTTCTCAATGAAGGTATAAGACTTGATGGAAGAAAACCCGATAACATTAGAAATATTTGGACTGAAATAGATTATCTACCATCCACCCATGGATCTGCAGTCTTTACAAGAGGTGAAACACAAGCACTTGCTTCAGTTACTCTTGGAACAAGCAGAGAAGCTAACGTTATTGACATGCCGACTGATCAATCTGAAGAAACCTTTTATTTACATTATAATTTTCCTCCATTTTCAACAGGAGAGGCAAGACCCTTGAGAGGAACTTCAAGAAGAGAAGTTGGTCATGGAAACCTTGCTCAAAGAGCTCTTAAAAAAGTTATGCCATCTGATTGCCCATACACAGTTAGAATTGTATCCGAAATTTTAGAGTCTAACGGATCTTCCTCTATGGCTTCAGTCTGTGCTGGATCACTTGCATTGATGGATGCTGGAGTTAATATTAAGAGTAATGTTTCTGGTATAGCAATGGGTTTAATAACTGAGGGTGATAAATATGCTGTATTATCTGATATTTTAGGAGATGAAGATCATCTTGGAGACATGGATTTTAAAGTAACAGGTACCAAAGATGGAATCACTGCATGTCAAATGGACATCAAAATTAAAGGACTGAAATACGAGATATTAATTGAAGCACTTAGTCAAGCTAAAAATGGAAGATTGGATATATTGAATAAACTAGATGAAACAATATCTAATCCTAACGATTCTGTTAAAGCTCATGCACCTAAAATGGTTAATCTTGAAATTAGTAAGGACTTTATAGGACTGGTAATAGGGCCAGGAGGTAAAAATATTCAAGAACTTCAAAAGGATACTGAAACTACAATTGTAATAAATGAGAAAGATGAAATTGGTGTTATTGAAATCCTAGGGGTTGATCAAGAAAAGATTAACTATGCTATTGAAAGAATAAAAAATTTAGTTTTTGAACCAGTAATTGATGAAGTATATAATGTCAAAGTCATAAAAATACTTGATTTTGGTGCAGTTGTTGAATTTGTTCCTGGTAAAGAAGCTCTCTTACATGTTTCTGAAATTGCATGGGAAAGAGTTAATAATGTAACTGATTATTTAAACGTTGGTGATCAAATTGAAATAAAATATCTAGGAATTGACCCTAGGACAAAAAAATCTAAAATTTCCAGAAAAGTTTTACTTGAAAAAAAATCTTAAATTTTTTTCGATTTGGAACAATTTTTGTGGCATTAATTAGTCTATGAGACAATTAAAAATTACAAAACAGGTAACTAACAGAGAGACTGCTTCTCTGGATAAATATCTTCAAGAGATTGGTAAAGTTGATCTAATTACTGCAGAGGAAGAAGTAGAATTAGCTCAAAGGATTAAAGCTGGTGATCAATTTGCATTAGAAAAACTTACTAAGGCCAATTTAAGATTTGTAGTATCTGTAGCCAAGCAATACCAAAATCAAGGATTAACTCTTCCTGACCTTATTAATGAAGGTAATCTCGGTTTAATTAAAGCGGCACAAAGGTTTGACGAAACTAGAGGTTTTAAATTTATCTCATATGCTGTGTGGTGGATTAGACAATCAATTCTTCAAGCACTAGCTGAACAATCTAGAATTGTAAGGTTACCCCTTAATAAAATTGGATCTATCAATAAGATTAATAAAACATATGCATTCCTTGAGCAAGCTAATGAAAGAGCTCCTTCAGCTGAAGAAATTGCTAAAGAACTAGATATGACTGTCAATGATGTTAAAGAGTCATTAAAAAATTCCGGAAGACATGTTTCAATGGATGCACCATTAGTTGAAGGTGAAGACTCTAACCTATATGATGTATTAAATAGTGGAGAGTCTCCAAATCCTGACAAACAGCTTTTACATGAGTCTCTTAGAACTGAAATTGAAAGAGCACTTGACACGCTAACCCCAAGAGAAGCTGATGTTGTAAGACTCTATTTTGGTCTCGGTAATCAGCATGCTATGACTCTTGAAGAAATTGGCGAGACATTTGATTTAACAAGAGAACGAGTAAGACAAATTAAAGAAAAGGCTATTAGAAGGTTAAAACATACATCCAGGAGTAAAATACTTAAAACTTATCTTGGATAATTATACTTCTTTGTTTATATCTTTTTTCTTTTGATTTACTGAATTCATAATTAAAACTTTATATTGGATTATATGTCAGTTAAAGTATCTCCATCTATTCTTGCATCAGATTTTTCTAATTTATCTCTAGAATGTTCAAAGATCAATGAGAGTAATGCTGATTGGTTCCACTTGGATGTCATGGACGGATTATTTGTTCCAAATATATCATTTGGTATGCCAATTGTAAAAACAATAAGAGAACTTACTAAAAAGCCTTTAGATGTCCATCTTATGATTGTAGAGCCTGAAAAGTATATAACTGAATTTATAAATATTGGATCTAACATAATAACAGTTCATATAGAGGCTACAAATAATTTAAATCAGATCATAAATAAAGTTCATGAATCATCACTAATGGTTGGAATTGCTATAAATCCAGAAACTCCTATAACTGATTTAAAAGAATATATTAAAAAAGTTGATTTAGTTTGCCTTATGGGAGTAAATCCTGGATTTGCTGGTCAAAAATTCATAGAATCTACGCATGAAAGACTTAAAGAACTAAAACAGTTAATTACTTCTTCTGGATCAAATGCTTTAATAGAAGTCGATGGAGGGGTGAATAAAGAGAATTTTCAAGATCTTAAATCTAATGGAGCAGATGTTTTAGTAGCCGGAAGTTATATATTTAATTCACCCGATTATAATATTGCAGTTGATGCTCTAAAATAAGATAATTACTAAATTTACATTTAGTAAAATTGTAAATGAGCAGATTAATAAGAAGTATATTTATATCTATTTTATTGTTGATACTATCATGTAATCCTCAAAATAATACATACAACGACATAGATTATATTGAAAATGATAATTCTGAATTTAATGAAATTGATTTAATTAATTCAGCTATCTCAAAATTTAGTTTTCTAGCATTAGGTGATAGTTATACAATTGGAGAAGGAGTAGATGAAAATGAAAGATGGCCAAATCAATTTGTTGAATATGCGTATGAAAACGGTTTAGACTTTGAAAAACCTGAGATCATTGCTGAAACTGGTTGGAAGACTTATGATCTTTTAAATGCAATAAATCAAAAAAATTTTAATAAAAAGTATGACTATATTTCTCTTTTAATTGGAGTTAATAATCAATTTAATTCAAGATCAATTGATGAGTTTGAAGAAGATCTTAATAAGCTTATGTATAAGATGAATAGTCTAAAAAAAAATAATGGCAATATCATTATTATTTCCATACCAGATTGGGGATATACTCCTTTTGGAAAATCATATGATAGAGAGTCAATCTCATCTGAAATAAATTTATTTAATAATAGTCTAATAAATTTTACAAAAAATAATGGGTTAAAGTATGTAGATGTAACAGAGATTTCAAGAAGAGCACTAAATGAAAGTAATTTATTAACTTCTGACAATCTTCATCCAAGTGGACTGATGTACTTGGAATGGGTAAAAAAAATTTATGAAACTTGGATAGACTAGAAAAATTAGCAAAAGAATTAGATTCAAAAGATAAACTAAATAAATTCAAAAGTGAATTCATCTATCCAGATGGTAAATTATATTTTGATGGTAACTCTCTTGGTTTGCTTTCAAAAAAAACTAAAAAAGCTTTAAAAAAAGTTATAAATAATGAATGGGGGCAAAATCTTATATCCAGTTGGAATAATTCCTGGATAAACCTACCTAATAGAGTTTCTAAGAAAATTTCAACAATATTAAATTCAAGTGAGAATGAGATATATATAGGGGGATCTACTTCTTTAAATCTATATAAGCTAATGTTAAGCCTTATTAAACATGACAATAGTATTACAAATATCTCTACTGACAATCTTAATTTTCCTTCAGATAAATATATTTGCGAAGGCATTTGTAATGACTACAATTTAAAATTTAATCTTCTAGAGTATGATAATTATTTGCCAGATATTAATTTACTTGAGCAGTTTATAAAAGATAATAAAGGCATAATTGTTCTATCACTTGTTACTTACAAATCTTCATACAGATACCCATTAAAAAAAATTAATAGAACCTGTAAAGAAAATGATAGTATTATTATTTGGGATTTAAGTCACGCAATTGGAGCTATAGATATTGATATGAAAATAAATGATATTGATTTTGCGATAGGTTGCACCTATAAATATTTAAATGGAGGTCCAGGTTCACCAGCTTTTATATATATTAGAAATGAAAGACAGAAAGGGCTTAAGTCTCCAATAAAAGGGTGGTTTAGTCATTCAGATCCATTTAATTTTTCCAAGACGTATACTCAGTCAAATTCAATGAATAAATTCTCAAGTGGAACACCTCATATAATTTCAATGTCTACTTTAGACTCTTCACTTGACATGACTATTAATGCAACAACAAAAAAACTAGAGAATAAGGCTGTGGATTTATTTAACTTTTTTTCTGAAATTTTTAATGACAGGTTAGTGAATTTAGGGTTTAAAATTATTACTCCTGAAAATAAAGATGAAAGAGGTTCTCATATATCAATGGTACATCAAGAATCTTGGAGAATAACAAAGTGCCTTACAGATCCAGAATTTAATGGAGAAAAAAAGATTATTGTAGATTTTAGACCGCCCAATATAATTCGAATTGCATTAACCCCCCTTTATACATCATTTCACGATATATATATAATTTGTATAAGACTTATTGATATAATTGAGTCTAAAGAGTATGAAAGTAAAGATGATTCTAAAAATATAGTTACTTAGAGGCTATTTAATTTGTTAATTTATTTTTAATTATCTGAGCTATTGTTCTCCCCTCCGCTCTTCCTGATACTTTTTTGTTAACTTCAGAAATTACACTCCCCATATCTTTCATTGAAGAAGCATTTAAGTTAATTATTGTAGTATTAATTATTTCCGTCAATTCTGATTCACTTAATTGTTCTGGAAGAAACTCTGAAATAATTTCTAGTTGGGCAACCTCAATTTTTGCTAAATCCTCTCTATTTTGATCATTATAAATTTTTGCACTGTCATTTCTTTGCTTAACAAGCCTTTGAAGAATTTTTATAATTTCATTCTCATCTAAAGTCTTATCTGAAGAAAATTTAGTCTTCTCTAATAGAATTGCTGATTTTATTGATCTTAATGATTCTAGTCTAAGACTATCTTTTTTTTTCATTGAGTCTTTAATAGACTCATTTATTTTATTTTCTATATTCATTTTAATTAATCTACGTTATCATGTAAATAAGTGTTAACATCTGGAAATTCTAATTTATTCTCTTCATTTAGAATAGTCTTTGAAAATATTTCATCTCCCTCGGACTTTAAATTATTTATTTCAATACCCATTCTTTTATATGCTGGTATTTTTTCTAAATCTTCAATTGAAGAGTTATTACTTTTAAAAACATAATTATATTTTTTTAAATTTTCCCTCCTAATTATATTTTCATTATCAGAAACTACATCTATTGGTTTTTCAAATAAATAATTATCATTTTTATAATCTGATATATCATTATTAGATTTTTCTTCATCTGTTGTTATTTCTTCTATTTGATTTATATTATCATTAAGGTCTAATTTTATAAACTCTACACCCTCCTCTTCTTCAGTATTCATATAAGAATTAATTTTATCAAACTCTGAGATCTTTTCATCAACATTATTTTCAATAAATTCATTATTATTGATGACTTCTTTCTCAAAATTGTCTGAAAATAGACCATAGGATATTTCATCATAATTTTCTTGATTTTCATCATTTAAATCATTATCAGGCAAAACATGTTCAAAATCAATTAATTCAATTTCATTTATATCTATTAACGGTTCATCTGCTTCAACTAACTCATAGGTAATTTCAATGTTTCTTAAAATTTCATTTATTTCACTTTCAATCTTCTTCTGTTGAAAATCAATAGAGCTTTCTTCAATTACTTTATTTTCAATTATTTTAGTTTCCCCATCCAAGTCTTCTTGAATTAACTTCTTTTCAAATGGATGATCTTCATCAAGTGTGTAAATAACTTTCTTTGTCTCTGAGTTAACTAAACTATTTTGTTTTTCATCACCAAATCCAGTAGCTATAACTGTAACAGATATATTATTTCCAAGCTCAAGATCTTCTCCAACTCCCATTATGATATTTGCACTATTACCTGTTTCATTCTGAATATGCTCATTTATCTCACCTATTTCATCTATAGTAATTTCATCTGATCCAGAAATAATCAGTAGAAGAACATTCTTACTACCTTCTATTTTATTATCATTTAGTAATGGAGAGTCTAACGCTTTTATAACCGCTTCATTCGCTCTATTAGATCCACTAGCTGTTGAAGATCCCATTATAGCAGTACCACTGTTTGAAAGTACTGTTTTGGCATCTTTAAGGTCAATATTTTGAGTATAATGATGAGTTATAACTTGGGCTACTCCCTTTGCAGCTGTAGCAAGAACTTCATCAGCTTTTGAAAATCCTTCTTTAAACCCAAGATTGCCATATACTTCCCTTAATTTATTATTATTTATAATTATTAATGAGTCTACAGATTTTTTTAATTTCTCTAAGCCTTTAATAGCTTGTAATTCTCTATTTTTTCCTTCAAAATTGAATGGTATAGTAACTATTCCTACAGTCAAGATATCAAATTCCTTTGCCATTTCAGCTATTATTGGAGCTGCACCAGTTCCTGTTCCCCCACCCATTCCAGCTGTAATAAATAACATTTTAGTTTGTGTTTCAAGTAAATTTTTTAACTCCTCATAACTTTCTAGAGCAGCTAATTTTCCTATTTCTGGATTTGCTCCAGCTCCTAAACCTTCAGTAAGATTAACTCCTAGCTGAATTTTATTAGGTACAGGGCTTTCTTCAAGAGCTTGAGAGTCAGTATTACAAACAATAAAATCAACGCCTTTGATTCCTTGTCTATACATGTAATTAACTGCATTACTTCCTCCACCTCCTACTCCCATTACTTTCATGACATTACTCTTATTTTTTGGTAAATCGAAACTAAAATTTGTATCCATATCTATTTTATTTTTTGAATTTTTGTTAATTATCGTATGTATTGTCTACGTTATCTATAAATTTTTTAAAACCTTCTCCCCACTTAGCCAGTATTGTCTTTCTTTCTTGATTTACTATATCGTTTCCAGTTGAATTAGAAATATCATTAGTTAAGTTTTCAGAGTTATTCTGTATTGCCTTCATTAATAGACCAACTGCTGTAGAATAAATTGGATTGAATTCATTTGAGTCTCCAGAAAGATGCTCTCCTGGATAACCTATTCTTGTATCCATACCAGTTATGTATTCAACTAATTGTTTTAGGTGTCTTAACTGACTACCTCCTCCTGTTAATACAATTCCCGCAATTAGTTTCTTTTTAGAATCTTCGTGACCATAATTTTTAATCTCTAAATAAGCTTGCTCAATAATCTCTACAACTCTTGCATTGATAACTTTAGATAATGTTTTTAGTGATATTTCTTTTGGATCTCTTCCTCTTATTCCAGGAATTGACACGATATCTGAATCCTTATTTTCTCCTGGCCATGCAGATCCAAACTTTATTTTTAATTGTTCTGCTTGATTGCCAATAATTGAACATCCTTCCTTGATATCCTCAGTAATTACATTTCCACCAAATGGTATGACTGCAGTATGTTTAATAATACCATCTTTAAAAATTGCTACATCAGTAGTTCCACCCCCTATATCTATTAAGGCAACTCCTGCATCTTTTTCTTCAAAAGAAAGAACAGCATCTGAAGAGGCTAAAGGTTCTAAAGTTATGTCCCCCATCTCCAGTCCTGAACTTTTAATACACTTACCAATATTTCTAATTGATGAAACTTGACCAACTACAATATGAAAATTAGCCTCTAGCCTGCTTCCATACATTCCAATAGGCTCTTTAATTTCAGATTGACCATCAACCTTAAAATCCTGAGGAAGAACATGAATAATTTCTTCACCTGGTAGCATAACTAATTTATAGACTTGATCAATTAATTTATCTATATCGTCATTATTAATCACCTCATCTGGGTTTTCTCTTGTTATATAGTCACTATGTTGAAGACTTCTAATATGTTGTCCAGCGATTCCCACAGCAACATCTTTTATTTCAATACCTGATTTAGACTGCGCTTCATCTATAGCAATTTTTATTGATTGAATAGTTTGTGTAATATTATTAACAACTCCCCTATGGACTCCTAGGCTCTGAGACTTTCCTACACCAAGTACATTAATTTTATTAAACTGGTTCTTTTCTCCTACCATTGCTACAATTTTTGTTGTACCAATATCAAGACCTACCGAGAATTTATTATTCATAATTTTATTTTTTAATTGCTATTAATTGGTTACCATATACTAAATCAATCTGTTTATAGGTTTCATCTTCTTTATTTTTAATATTATATAAGCAGAAACCTTTTAACATTTGTAATTTTTTATTTATTCTATTATTATTTCCAAATCTTATATCAAAGTGAAAGCTATTTAAGTTCAAAAAGAGTTCATCTTCATTAAACCATAGCCTTTTCAATTCTTTATTTAAGAATTTATCTTCATTAAAATTCCTTATAACATCTACAAGTGTTCTTATATTATCTTTTGAAGCATATCCTGATAATATTGGTAATCTATCATCTAATTTTTTATTTCTTCTTATAATTTTTCCTGAAAAATCAATGTATGAATCATTTTTTTCATAATAGACTAAAGGCTCTCTTTCAATAATATCTATTGATAGGTTGAAATTTATATCTCTGAATATATTTGCTGCATATATAGATTCTATTTCATTTAATTTTGATTCAACTTCATTTAATTTATTTGCCCTTATTAATTCAATATTTGATTTATTTGTCATAATACTGTCAATTATTGGCTTATTATTATATGCATTATCAAAAACATAATAGACATTGTATTGTGTCTTAGATTCATTTTTATCATATTCAATAAATGAGGTTAACAAAATCATAAATGATATTAGTGATAACATGAAAATTGCAGTTAAAAATCTATTCATTATTAAATATTTTTTTATTAAGATTTAATGTTAGATCTCCTGCACCAAGAATTGAAATAATTTTGCAGTTAGTCTGATTAATTATATCATTAATATCAACCTTTTTGATAATTTCTTTTTTTGATGCATCTATTTTATTTAATAAAACTTCTGAAGTTATGCCATTAATTGGCTTCTCTCTTGCAGGATATATATCTAATAGATATACTTCTTGAAAATAAGATAGAACTATAGCAAAATCATCCATTAAGTCCCTTGTTCTACTATACAAATGAGGTTGAAAAATAACTGCCCTAGGCTTATCTTGATAATTAGAATCTATTGTATCAATAATTGATTTTATTTCAGTAGGATGATGAGCATAGTCATCTATAATTACTTTTTCTTCATATCTATAAATATCCATTCTTCTTTCAATTCCCTTAAATTCAGATAGGTATGGTATGAATTCTTCTAAATTAAAATCCTCAATTTGATCAATTAATGATAAAGCTGAAATAACATTTTTTAAATTATGTTTTCCTATAACTCTTGCATGAATATTTGAAATTAAATTATTTGGGGTTTTAAAATCAAAATGAATTCCATTAATATCGTTTTTTATAATATTAGCAGAGTAATCAGCATCTTCATCTATTGAGAACGAGAAATCTTTTTTAATTTTAATATCTTTTTCTGCTATTACAGATTTTTTTGTTTTTTCACAGAAAATCCCAAAGCTTTTTAGAATTGACTCCAAATCGTCATAAATATCAAGATGGTCTTTTTCAATAGAAGTTATTAGAGAGTAGTCTGGATCTAGAGATAGAAAAGACCTGTCATACTCATCTGCTTCAACAATAACGTATTCATCACCTGTAGATAAGTAATTCGAATCATACCCTTTCATTATTCCACCAACAAATGATCTAAACTTAACTTGGTTAGAGTATAATAAGTGACTTAATATAGCAGTAGTAGATGTTTTGCCATGAGTTCCAGCAACTGCTATACATTTTGAATTTGCTGATATTTGACCTAATATTTCAGATCTTTTAAAAATTTTATTTCTTTTTTTATTAGAAAAAAAGTCAAGAAATACATTGTCGTTTTTAATTGCAGGAGTATATACAACAATAACATTATCATCTAAGAACTCCTCGGGTATTAAAGCTATATCTAGTTTATCAGTAAACTGAAGTCCATTATCTACTAACCTATCAACTAGTTTATTCGATGATCTATCATATCCAAAAACAATATTCTTAGTATCAATAAGATAATTTGCTATAGAAGACATTCCAATTCCTCCAACTCCAATAAAAAAATATTTATTATAACTCATCGCTAAAATGTTTTTTAATTATTTCGACTATATCATTAGAGGCATATGGAAGTCCTATTTTAGAGATATTTCTTGATAGTTCATTTCGAAGATTTTCATCATTAATTAGTAAATCAAGTTTATTTTTAAATATTAATTCCAAGTCCTTTTCTTCTATACAAACACATGCATCTTTTTCCTCTATTGATTTAGCATTTAAAAATTGATGATTTTCTGAAACATTTGGAGATGGTATTAAAATGGATGGTTTTCCTACAATAGCTAATTCAGATAAAGTTAAAGCTCCACTTCTTGCAATAATAATATCAGAAATCTGATATACAGAATCTATATCATCTATAAAATCAATAATCTTTATAAAATTAGAGTTCAAATGTCTATAATTTTCAAAGTAAAGACTACCACATTGCCATATCAGAAAAATATTTTTAGATTTTATAAACTGAATGTTATCTTCAATGATTCTATTTATCCTCTCTGCACCTAAACTTCCACCTAGAACAGTTAGTACCAATATATCGTCTGGAATATTATTTATTTTTTTATAATGACTACTATTTATTTTTTTTGTTATTGATTCCCTAATTGGATTACCTGTTAAATATATTTTATTACCTGGGAAGTATTTATCCATTTTTTCATATGCAACAGAAATATAATCTACATATTTAGATAGGAGTTTATTTGAAATTCCTGGTAACGAGTTTTGTTCTTGAATTAAAGTTGGAATTTTAAATATAGATGAAATAAATAGCATTGGGAAGCTAGCATATCCTCCTGTTCCAATTACAAATTTTGGTCTAAAAATTATTAGCTCAATTAAAGATTGAATTAAACTAACAATTAACTTAATTGGGAGTAAAATATTTTTAATAGAAAGTGATCTCTGAAGACCGCTAATCCAAAATCCTTTAATTTTAAAGCCATATTTTGGAATAATTTTCATTTCCATCTTACCAATTGCACCTACAAATCTTACATCAGAGTTTGGAATTAATTTCATAATAGTATTAGCTATAGATATTGCAGGATAAATGTGACCTCCTGTTCCTCCTCCTGATATTATAAATCTATTCTTTCTAACCATTTTTCTTTTTTTTAATCGAAGAACTAACACTTAAAATCATTCCTAAGGATATGCATG
>Ga0255761_10001787_pt1 | contig 19940 bp, 20 predicted proteins | sample 071ome_29_FD_179961 | JGI IMG/M metagenome (GOLD analysis project Ga0255761, IMG submission 179961) | Coastal salt marsh microbial communities from the Groves Creek Marsh, Skidaway Island, Georgia - 071407BT metaG (version 2) | ecosystem: Environmental > Aquatic > Marine > Intertidal zone >... | reverse complement strand
GCTCATGGTGAAGGTAATCTTCTAACAAGAAATCCTCAAATTCGTATTCAAAGATTGATTTGGGCTTTCGCAACAGCTTCATAGATGGTAATGGATGAGGATCCCTAGATAACTGAGTCTTTACCTGTTCTAAATGGTTAACATAAAGATGGCAATCACCGCCGGTCCATATAAAGTCACCCGGATTTAAATTGCATTGTTGAGCCACCATCAATAACAGCAATGCATAGGAGGCTATATTAAAAGGAACACCCAAAAAAATATCCGCACTGCGCTGATAGAGCTGCAATGATAAAGAACCATTACTCACATAGAACTGAAACATAGTATGGCAAGGGGCTAAAGCCATTTTATCTATCTCAGCAACATTCCAAGCATTAACGATGATCCTCCTTGAATCAGGATTGCCTCTTATCTGATCGATAGCATTGGATATCTGATCAATGGTTTCCTCATCAGAAGTTTTCCAGCTTCTCCATTGCTTACCATAAACGGGACCAAGATCACCATTGGCATCGGCCCACTCGTCCCAAATGGTCACACCATGCTCATTTAGGTATTTGATATTGGTATCTCCCTGAAGAAACCAGAGAAGCTCATAAATAATGGATTTGAGGTGAACACGTTTGGTCGTGACCAATGGAAAGCCGTCTTTAAGAGAAAACCTCATCTGATGAGCGAAAAGACTTAAGGTGCCTGTACCAGTTCTATCCTCTTTTTTCTCACCCTCGTTGAGAACTTTTTGCATTAATTCAAGATACTGTCTCATAGCGTTTTTTTAGACTAAAACTTATTATGATTATACCAATTAAGATCAATGGAGCAGTCAGAATCTGGCCCATGGTTAACCAATTAAAAGCTATGTATCCCCCCGCATCAGGATTCATATGTAAATCTGGCAGTCGGACAAACTCTATCGCAAATCTTGCGACACCGTATGAGAGTAAAAATACCCCTGACAAGAAGAATTTAGGCTTAGGTTTTAGACTTAAATACTGGAGCAGTATAAATAGCAAAAGACCCTCAAATAACGCCTCATATAGCTGCGAAGGATGTCTGGGGACACCTCGTACAACGAAAGCCCACCAGATATCTGGAGAGGCCACTGACCCCCATAATTCACCATTGAGAAAGTTCCCTACTCTGCCAAAAAAAAGACCTGGGGGGACCCATGGAACAATAACATCAAGCAAGTTTCCAAGATCTATCTTTTGTGCCTTTGCAAAGTAATAGATACCGAAAAATCCTCCAAGAAGCCCACCATGGAAAGACATGCCACCCTCCCAGACGCGAACAAGAGATAAGGGATCATTAATCAGATTTTGCCAGCCATAAAAAAGCATATAGCCAATTCTTCCTCCTAGAATGAGGCCAAAAGCAGTGTAAAAAATGAGATCCTCTGCATCTTTTGGTTCCAAATTAAAGTGAGTATTTTTCTTAAAATTATTTTTAATCCCCCACCAGGCAATTAAAAGCCCAATCAAATACATCAGTCCATACCATCTAATGTCGAGTGGACCGATACTAATCGCAATGGCTGGTGGAATATCTGGATAAATAAACATAATGCTCATTAAATTGTATATCAGAATTGCTATAGTATCCGAATGTCTAACACACTAAATAAAGAGAAAAGTGTCTATTTACAGCAGCATGCCAATGATCCTATACACTGGAAAACATGGAGTGATGAGCTCTTAGAAAAAGCAAAGAAAGAAAAAAGAATAATTTTTGTTTCAATTGGTTATGCCGCCTGTCACTGGTGTCATGTCATGCATCGTGAATGCTTTCAGGATACTGAAGTAGCAAATTATCTTAATGAAAATTACGTATGTATTAAGGTGGATCGAGAAGAGCGCCCTGACCTTGATTCAATTTATCAGTCAGCTCACTACATTCTCTCTGAGGCGACAGGAGGATGGCCACTCTCTAGCTTTATAAATCCCTATACTCAACTACCAATCTTCTCTGGGCTTTACTTCCCTAAGGAAAAATTCCTCGAGCTCATTCAGCTTATAGACAAAGAGACTAAAGGTAGGCTAGAGAATATTAGTGAGAGCCAAGTAAATTTAGTAAATCTCTTAAACTCTTATCAAGAGAGACAAGAGGAGCAATTAGACCTATCTGAAATTGCAAAATTATACTGCGAACAAAATGACAGGATCTATGACGAGCAGAATGGTGGCTATGGATCACAAACTAAATTTCCGCAAACGGCTAAACTAAAATTAAATTTCTATTTAGGCCGCATTTATCATGAAAATTCTGAGATCAGCGAAAACGTCCTAAGAAAAAATAAAGAGACCATTTATAGTATTTGCTCAAAAGGACTCAATGACTGCATCTCAGGTGGTTTTTTTAGATACTGTGTAGATCCTAAATGGCAGATTCCTCATTTTGAGAAAATGCTCTATGACAATGCTTTAATTCTTGATGCGCTCTGTGACGCATGGGTCATAGGCAATGATCCTCTAATTAAGGATAAAATTTTTTCTGCAATCAAGTGGCTTGAGAAAGAACTAAAGACTGAAGATGGAAAATATTATTCATCCATTGATGCTGATAGTAACGGTATAGAGGGTGGCTATTACACATTTTCAAAAGATGAGATTGAAAAAATTCTTACCACTGATGAATTGAATACCTTTCACCTTCAATGTCAAAGCTTGCAGATCGAAAATGAGGATCAATATTTTCCAATTGAAAGGGGCAAACACCTCTCAGAGAAAGATAGAATGGATCTAGGAAAAATATTTAAAAAGCTCGATGATTACAGATGGTCTAATAAATTCTATCCAACAAAGAATACAAATATCATTCTTTCTTGGAATGGTATGGCTTTAAAGGCAATCTCTAAAGCAGCAAAAATCTTTCAGGAGGATCGCTTCAGTCTTCTTTCTGAGAATCTAATTGAAAGCATATTGAAAGATAACATATCTCAATTAGACAAAGATAATTTATGTCTTACTAACAATGATAAGCATATTTTTATAGATGATTATGCTTTTTTAATCGATGGTCTTATCGAGTACCTTGAATACAGATGGGATGATGAGCTTTATTCTTTAACCCTAGAGCTTACAAATACGATGATCGATCTTTTTTGGGATCATAAAGAGGGTTTTTGGTTTAATTATAGAGATCGAGATAAATTATTATTCAATCCAAAAATAGTATTTGATGAGTCCACTCCTAGTGGCTATGCCATTGCTATTATCGTTCTTACAAAGCTTGGTATCATTGCTGCTAACAGTCAGTACCTTGAAATTGCAGAACGTGCAATTCAAATTCAGTCTGAAGTGATTTCTAAGACCCCCCAATCTTGTTCAATGCTTTTTTTAGCTGCAAACTTCTACACGCATGCAAAAAGCATCATATTTTTTGGCGATCAAAGAGATGATCAGAATTGGAATAAGAAGATATATAATCAATTTAATCCACATCTATTCGCATTTAATTTACCAAACAATACCTCTCATAAGCTCTTTCAAGATAAATTAGATAACAAAAATAAAAATAATATCTTTGTTTGTGGGAGAGGTTTTTGCAGCAACCCCTTCCAAGACCTGGAAGAAGTTTTTAAACAGATTTAATTTATCCAATAATCCACTGATTAGATTCTGGGTCATAAGTGTACTGTGTGGAAGGCCAATAAACACTTTCCGATTGGATCGTGGTATTAAATCTTCTATCATTTTGATCCAGAAGCGTGATGCGTAAGCTCTGCTTTTCTCTTTGGGATTCAAGCGCACCCATAAAATCATCTAAGCTATTAATCTGTTGATTTTCTATCGCGATAATTCTAACGCCAGGAAATATACTTGATCTTGCTCCTGGCGATCCAAACGAGGTAAAGCTAACCATAACACCTTCATAAGGGCTTTCGATTGAAAATCTTAAGGCTCGTGAAATATTTTGCAAGATTAAGCCATTCCATGAGATGGCATGCTGAAAATCGTCTCCATAATAGGCCGCAGGTGAAGCATTAAAAGTAATTTCATTACCATTCCTAAGCACTACAACTTCAATTTCATCCCTCTGAGATAATTCCTCAAATAGATTAAAGCTGTTGACCGATTGTCCGCCTAGCGATATCACAATATCGCCATTTCTGAAAAATTGATCCTCTGAAATGACATCATCTTTTGTAGCAATACTTTTAACCATGAGCAGTTGTCGGTCGTTGCTAAATGAACTTAAAAACTCATTGATCCTGTCATCACTCAAACCATAATTTCTTGCCAGTGCATAGGAGATTTTTTCAAGTTCAATATCTAGAGAATATAAAGGTTCTAAATTCTGAAAACTTATCAATGACTGCTCGATAAATCTACTTGGGATACCTCGATTGACCTGCCTGAAATTATTCCCGGTGCCCATTGGAAAGCTTGACCAGAGCGCCCTTACACTACCAGATAAATCTAAAATAACACCATCAAGGTTATTTGGGGCGTTATCTAAATCAATCACATCCAGATTCATTTCTCTCAATCTTAGTGTCCTGCCTGAGCCAAAATTCATGGATTCAATCTGAGCTACCCTTGCCGTTTGAGCTTCAATTTGATGGTCAAATCTTAATCCTACAAGATTTACCTCCTCACCAGGTTCAAGGATTTCTGTATTAAGGGTAATTGCTTCTACCGCGGTACTTCCAATATGCTCTCGCTCAAAAGAGATGATTGCTAAATTATGGTAAGGATGAATGAACTCGGGCCTTGCTGGTATTTCAAGTGTCCCCCCAATGGTTACCCGAATATCACCCAATGAAGTAGGTACCGTATTTTGATCTACAGCCACATAGAATTTATCTGTATCGCTTCCTATGATCACACCTGTGCCGTAGTAATGTCGTTCATTAATTCCAAATACCCCGATAGGGAGATCAAAATTTACCATCACCAACGATCTTTGTAATCGATTGAGCGTCTCATCAGAATACGTGGCAAAATTCATATCAAATGGGGCAAAGACCTTTTCGTCACGGTTTGTTGAATAGTCGTTACATGTCCACTCGTAGCTAGGCTGCTTCTCACATAACTGAAAGTCATGCCATGCTGTGATTTTTGTAATCAACCTTTGTTGAACCGCATTGGGCTGGCTTAGGTGCCTGTAGCCAATATTTACCCTTTCCCTTTCAGGTAGCCTAGAAAATACATTCAGAAAAGACTCGAGCGTTGGCGTCTCCTCTCCATTAATCGATACAATAACGCTCTGATTTGGGATAGCAGCAGAATCAAAGATATAGCCCGTATTAGCAATGTAGATACCTTGAATTAATTCACCATAATGCCTTTGCATCTGATAGGAGGTTTCATGGAGAACGCCACCAGAAAGCTTGATTAATTGGTCAGGAATTGTAGAGTGAAGATCAAAAACAACTGAGGTGATGTTGCTAATTTCTCCATCCCTAAAGACCCTCAAATTTACCTCAGCATCTACATTTCTGTTCAGAAGAATCTCAAGATCTAAGTAGTCTTTTACCAAATAATCATTTAATGTCAGCAGTACATCGCCGACTTGAAGGCTATCAACTAAAGTAGAATTTACAACCAGCAAGCCATTCATGGTTTGTTCAGTATCTCTGTACTGCCTCTCAAGCTCGAGCGGAAAGCCTTCTCGCCTTAAATCCGCAAATGAGCTTTGGCTAAATTCCGTGAGAAGCCCCCCTCTTTGTATGATTGATCCTTGTTGAATATTTTCTAACGCATTATTTATCGCCGGGAGCGGTAAAAAAAAGCTTGATGCGGCTTGAGCTGATGCGCCGGCATTCAGGGCAACTACATCGCCATAAATATTGATGACAGGTGAACCAGATGAGCCACCGGAGGTATTGGTCGCCGCCTGAATATAGTAAGTATTAAAATCATTATAATTGCCCCTTCCATAATTAGGTGCCTCGCGATCTAATCGGGCAATCGTACCGCTTAGTATAGAGAGCTGTTCGCCCGCATCATTTCCAATGACACGTATCTCAGTTCCTATCTGGAGTCCTTCAAGCGATAAGTTCAATGAGGGGGGTGAAATAAATTCTAGGTCATCTGGGTCATACTGAAAAAAACCAAAATCATGTATTGGGTCAATATAAATAGCCTTGAGACTCACTTCCTCTCTATTGATGAATATTGCCTTAGCATCAATAGGTCCGGGATTTACGACGTGTCGGTTTGATAGGATGATTCCCCTATCAGCATCAACAATAAACCCCGTTGCCTGAGATGAGTTTCTCTGTTCGCTGTCAAAGGCTAACGGAATATCAAACTGGATAGAGACAATGCTTGGAGCCACTTGATTGATAGTCTCTGACCAATTTAAAGGACCCTGCGCATAACTGACCGATCCTAATAATAGGAGAGAAGCGAAAATAATTTTCTTCATTGAATTATTTTAACCGAATCTAACGTTAAGCTCCTTAACTGCTTTGACGTCATCAAGCCTTGTAAGGGCAAGGGTATTTGGACTCGACTTAATACCATCAATATCAGAGACAAAGCGGGCTTTAATATCCGTCATTGCATCAACAAAGGCATCAAGGGTCTCTTTAGATTCTGTCTCTGTAGGCTCAATCAGTAGACACTCGGGTATCAATAAAGGGAAGTAAGTTGTGGGAGCATGAAAACCATAGTCCAAAAGTGCTTTGGCAACATCCATAGCGGTAGCTCCGGTCTCCTTAGTGATCTCTTTCAACGAAATAGCAAATTCATGAGAGGCTCGTCTACCTGGATAAGCTAATTTAAAGCCATTCTTTTGTAATTTTTTCATCAGATAATTAGCATTTAGCGTAGAAAAGTTCGAGACCTCGGTCATACCTTCTCCGCCGAGCATTCTTGCATACACATATGCCCTTAATAGCACCCCAACATTTCCCATAAATGCCGATAATTTGCCAATGCTATCAGGAAAATCATCTGTGTTTGCCCATCTGTATTTATCATCAGTTTTTGTCACAACGGGTAATGGAATAAAAGGTTTGAGTTTCTCATTGACCGCAACCGCACCTGAGCCAGGACCTCCGCCTCCGTGAGGAGTTGCAAACGTTTTGTGTAGGTTTATGTGCATGACATCAAACCCCATGCTTGCAGGAAGCACCTTACCTAGGATGGCATTTAAGTTTGCACCGTCATAATACATCAGCCCCCCAGCATCATGAACAATGCTTGAAATCTCCCCGATTCCTTGCTCAAAAGTGCCAAGCGTTGATGGGTTCGTAAGCATGATGCCTGCGGTATTTGGACCAACAGCGTCTTTTAGCAAAGCAATGTCAAGGTTTCCATTCTTATCAGTAGGCAATTCAATAACCTTACAACCACACATGATCGCTGTTGCAGGATTGGTTCCATGAGCTCCGTCCGGCACGATGATTTCGTTTCTATGTGTTTCGCCTCTTTTCTTATGATAGGCAAGAATCATTGCGACACCGGCTAACTCGCCCTGAGCGCCCGCCATTGGGGTAAGAGAGACTTGATCCATACCGGTCACAACCTCAAGAATACTTTGCAAGTTATAAAGACACTCCAAGACACCCTGCGAATTGGTCTCTCCTCGGTACGGATGACGGGAGAGAAAATCAGGATTTAATGCAAGTTTGTTGCAAGCTCTTGGGTTGTATTTCATGGTGCATGAGCCGAGCGGATAAAAGTTCGTATCAATCGAAAAGTTTTGCTGTGAAAGCCTTGTAAAATGCCTTACGACTTGCAACTCAGAGACCTCTGCAAATCCAAGAGGAGTCTCTCTGAGCTTGTCTTTTGAAATACTAAAAGAATCACCGATGTCTAGCTTTAGACTGTTAACCCTTCTGCCCTTTTTGCTTTGCTGAAAAATTAATTGCTCTTTCATTCAATAACCTCCAATGCCTCCTCAAGCAGACTTACATATGCTTGAATATCCTCTGTAGTTTTTACCTCTGTAACGCATGCTAGGACGGTATTCTCTAGCTCTGGAAAATAGAGGGACAAGTCAAGGCCTGGTGAAATGCCATGACTCTCCATATATTCAATGATTTTTTTTGAGCTCTTTGGCATGCAAATTGCTACCTCATGAAATCTCTCGGAATCGAATAATACTTCTATTCCCTTTAAGTTTTTAATTGCAGTTATAAATTCATTTAACTTGCTATGACAAGATTTAGCGACATCAACCAGGCCCTGCTCACCATAGAGTGACATGTACATTGTTGAAGCAGTCACCATCAGCCCTTGATTGGTGCATATATTGGAGGTTGCCTTGGATCTTCGGATATGCTGCTCCCTTGCCTGAAGGGTTAACACAAAGCCCTCATTACCATTACTGTCTAGCGTTTTACCCACAATGCGTCCAGGCAATTGGCGCGAGAATTCACCTCTGGTGGTCATGAACCCATAATATGGGCCACCAGAGCTCAACGGCACTCCCAATGGTTGCCCTTCTCCACAAGCTATATCTGCACCCCTCTCGCCCCATATGCCAGGTGGCTTCAGAAGCGCCATGGCTATGGGATTGACCACTGCAATCACGATAATATTCTGGCTATGTGCCCAGTCAGTGAGCCCATCAACATTCTCTAAGGAACCAAAAAAGTTTGGATTTTGAATAACGAGTGCTGTCGCATCACTATGGCTATCAAGGTCTTGTGTATTAATCAGTCCATCTGCAGGATTAAATTCAATATCTATGAGCTCAACACCCTGCTTAGTAGTAATGCTCTCCGCTACCGCCTTATAGGATGGGTGTAAATTTCTTGGCATGATAATTTTTTTACTGTCCTTAGTGCGATTGACCCTTATCGCCATAAGAATTGCCTCGGCAAGTGCTGAGGCACCGTCATAAAGAGAAGCATTAGAGATATCATGTGCCATAAGGTTCGACATCATGCTTTGATACTCATAAATCAATTGAAGAGTTCCTTGGCTTGCCTCGGCTTGATAAGGGGTATAAGCGGTATAAAACTCTCCTCGAGTTGTGAGCTCCCATACTACAGAGGGTATGAAGTGTTCATAAGCCCCTGCCCCAATAAAATTTAAGCCAAACTTATCTTTTGCAGCAAGCGCAGTAATTTCCCTAACTACCTCCATTTCGTTGGCAGCGCTCGGGATTCCCTCAAGTGTGCCGATCTTGAACTCATCGGGAATCTCATCGTAGAGCGCTTCAATATCTGAGATACCAATCTCAGCAAGCATGGTTGCGATATCTTCTTTTGTATGCGGAATAAATGACATTAGTGGTCCAGTGTTTCTAAAAGTGATTTATATTCAGCCTCATTCATAAGCCCTGACATGTCGGCATTTTCAGATTGAATAATGCACAACCAGCCATCGCCCTGCGGGTCAGAATTGACCATACTTGGATTTGAGTTGAGGGCATCATTTATCTCTATGACCGTGCCACTGATGGGACTGTAAACATCTGAAGCTGCCTTTACTGACTCTACCACTATAAAAGCATCCCCTTTACTAAATTCAGCATTGATAGCAGGAAAGTCAACAAAGACCAACTCACCTAGAGCATCTTGAGCATGCTCTGTGATACCGACCATGTAAGATTGATCCCCTTTTTTCTTAATCCACTCATGATCCTTCGTGTATAAAATAATTTCCTCACTCATTAGCTTTCTCCTCTTAAAATAATTTGGCCTTGACCCTTTTTATAAAATGGCAATTTGCATAAACTTGCGTTCAGTTTCTTGCCTCTAATGCTTACCTGACAAGAATTACTGATCGATAAATCAACTCTGGCAAAGCCTATCGATTTTTTTAGGCTGGGCGAAAAGCCTCCACTGGTCACAACGCCTAAAGGCTTGTCATCATCGAATACCTCAACTCCAGCTCGCAAAACCCCAGGCTCATCTAGAACGATTCCCAACCGATCAATCTTCGCTGCGGCTTGATTATTGAGAAGTGATTCTTTTCCAATAAATTCTTTATTTGTACTGATAACCCAATTCAAACCGCACTGGTCTGGACGTATGGTCTCATCCATATCAGCGCCATAAAGGTTCATCCCGGCCTCCATTCTAAGTGTATCTCTAGCGGCAAGACCGCAGGGCAGTACACCTTTACGAATCAACTCGCTCCAGAGGCTCTGAATAGTCTCTTGAGACGCTATCACTTCAAACCCATCCTCGCCGGTATAACCCGTTCTTGATAGAAAATCATCGCCTATAAAGCAGGCCTCAAAGGACGCCAGCTGAGGTATATCTATCAAGTCTCTAAGGTTTTTTTCTGCTTCTGGACCCTGGACAGCAATCATCCCATAATTTTCTAGAGGTTTAATTTCTACGTCGTATTCTCCTGACTTTTCTTTTAGGTGATTGAGTACCTTCTCTCTTGTTCCGGCATTTGTAACAATCCGGAAACGATTTGATTCCTGTCTACAAACAATTAAGTCATCGATAATGCCTGCTTCTGGATTTAGAAAACAGGTGTAGATGCAGGAAAAAAGCCCGTTACTGGGTTGTTTTTTGCTCAAATCGGTTACTGTAAGCCATTGAAGAAACTCCATGGCATCCGCACCAAATAAATCAATAACCTGCATATGCGAAACATCAAAAATTCCCGCTTTATGTCTCACAGCCTCATGCTCTGCCATAACAGAGGAAAATTGGACAGGAAGCTGCCAACCATAAAAAGGAACAATCTTAGCTTTTAAGTCAACGTGTGATTGATAGAGGCAAGTTTTTTGCATAGTAACAGTCCAAAAATATCGCTCCTCTGTCCTGTTACCTGAGAGATTAAAACACCTTCGGTGGGGCCTGCACCCGCTCTCCAGAGTCGAAATTCTATCCGTCCTTTTGCCTGAGCGTTTTTGAGCAATTGCGCCTTCGGCCTCTAAAAAATTAAACGTCTCCAGATAGAATCGTTTCGAGTTTTCATATTACCTAATCTATATAAAATAATAAATAATTTATTTACTGATTTGGCCTCCGGCCTGGTGAATCATCCAATTTTTTATAATTGGATAGTCTGCCAAGGTAAGTAAATTTGATGCGATGCGTGAATTTGTCCGGAATGCTTTATCAATCAAATCAGTAAATAAGATCATTTTCGTATTCTCCTTATGCCTTTTGGCCTGATATTTGCTTAATATTTTCCTATCTGAGACAAGCAATGATTCTCCAAGACCTTTTTTAATCTGGCAAGCAAGTTCTCCAATATCAGCAATTCCAAGATTGAGACCCTGTCCTGCCAATGGGAGTAACTGGTGCGCACAATCCCCTGCTAGAACCACATTGCCTTTGAAATAGTTATTTGTGTGAAACGCTTTCAATGGAAAAAAAGATCGTTCCGTAAGTTGCGCGCTCTCAAAATTAATCTCAGGAAAGAACTCACTGATCATTCCAAGAAGCTCTTCATCGGTTTTACCTTGAAAATCACTAATTTGAGAATTATGGAGTGACCAGATCAATGAATATCTATTCTCTTTACTTGGTAAAAGGGCTAATGGGCCATACTGAGTAAAATTTTGCCATGCAATAGGCTCTATCTCTTGTCGGGTCTGTATCTCAGTGACCAAGGCCGACTCATGATATTTAATTTTTCTTGAGTTGGGGCTTACTGTTTGAATCAAAAAATCTAAGCTTTTATCTAACACAAGAAAAATCTCATCGGGTCTCGTTTTTTCATCTTTAGTAAAGAGAGAGATCGTCTTTTTATAATCTGATTTTTTAATTGCATTGGCTTTGACCTTTTGCTCAACAACTTTATTCAATGCCTCTATTAAGTTGTGTTCTTGCACAATCATACCCAGCATATCCTTTCCGAATGCTCTAGCCTCAATTAGGAGTGACTTTGCATTATCACCTGATCCGGACCTAAGATGCATTAGGCCAAAGGGTGTTGCACTCAATTTAATATCACCCCAGATGTCTAGAGATTCAAGCAGCTCTATGGATGCAGGGGAAATCGCAAAGTGCCTTGATGCATTGGCATTCATTTTTTTTTCTGACTTTACGAGAACTACTTCGAGCCCATAAATATTAGAAAAAGCTAAAGCTGCTATATTAGCAGTAATGCCACTGCCGATAATAGTTATTCGCTGCATAGTTATCTGATCATAGCCTTGGGCATTCGACCTGTTAGGCCCATGGTGTGCTTAGATAAAAGATTCTTTCCTTCGCTGAGTGTATCAAAAAAGAAAAGTCCTAAACCAAAAAATTCTTTTACAAATGGCAAAGATCCACTACTTAACTTACCAAGACCATGGGTGAAGGTACTTACTTTTTGATGGTCTTCATGCCTCCATTGATCATATTCATTTAAAAATTGCTTTAAATTTAAATTATTTTTCTTCGCTTGATTACCAAGGAGCTCAGCGACGACAGCAATATCACGAAGAATTAAGTTATATCCCTGACCCGCGATCGGGTGTAAATGGATTGCTGAACTCCCAATCATCAAAACATTTTTTTTATAGGAGAGCTCCGAAATAGATCTTTTCAGGGGAAAGAAGGAGGTATTATCTTTGACTTTTAATGGTCCCAACCGTTTGCCAAAAGATTCATTAAATGCAGACTGTAAATATTGAGAATCTCTAAATTTCTCTTGATCAAATCCTTTGGCATTCATAACCCAGACAGCCGTGTAATGATCTTTTCCATTGGGTATCATTGCAATAGCCGAGTCTCTGGCAAACCTCTCGAAAGCTGTAAATTGAACTTCCTTCTTTGCGCTTACATGAAAAATACTTGCAATTTGTTGGTAATCCTTTTCATTCGCTTTTATTCCTAAAGTTTTTCTCACTGAAGAATTCAAGCCATCACATGCAATGATCAGTGCTGGATCAAATTGAAAATGTTGACCAGAATCGTGATATTTAAGTTGGTATCTTTCGCCTTGTTTTTGATCTTTAATTAATTCTACGTCTCCATATCTGATATCGATTAATTCACTATTTGCAATTTTTTCATTTAGTAGTTCATTTAGTTTTTTTACAGAGATTGATCTTCCTAAGAGGTCAACATTCTCTTCGCTTGCATGAATCAATGAGGTGCCAAATTTTTTTGCATAGGAAATATGGATCTTTTCTATTGGATATGAATCTTCTTCAAGTTCCTCAAGGAGTTTCAGGTGATCTAAGATTCTAAGAGACCCATTCGATAGAGCAAATACTCGATTATCATTGCTATAAAAATCTTTTTCTCTCTCAAAAATTATTGAGCCGATACTGGTATCGGCTAATGCTAGGGCAAGAGCCTTACCAGCTAAACCACCCCCGACTATAGCAACCTGATAAGACAAACTAGGCGTTAGATGCCATTAAATGCTCAATTGCATTAATAGTAATAGGGACATCCTTAGTTAATATTTCTGGTTTGGATTTAGTTACTAGAACATCGTCCTCGAGACGAATGCCAATTCCTCGGTATTTTTTTGGAGCACGAGAATTATTACTAATGTAAATTCCTGGCTCAATCGTGGTAATCATTCCGGGTCTGAATTGCCTTGGCTTTTCTCCATCGAGATATCTACCAACATCATGAACATCGATACCTAACCAGTGTCCGGTTTTATGCATAAAAAATTCTGTATGAGCGTTATTTTTTATTAATTGATTTACGTTGCCCTTAAGCAAACCCAATTCAACCAGTCCTCGAGTAATTACTCTTACTGCGGCATCGTGAGGATCTGACCAAATATTACCTGGTACAACTTTTTTGATAGCCGCCCGATTGGCCTCATAGACAATTTCATAAATTTCTTTTTGAGCGTTTGTAAATTTACCATTTGCAGGGAAAGTCCGTGTAATATCTGAGGCATACATTTTATATTCGCAGCCAGCGTCAATTAAAATTAAATCACCTGACTTGATTTTGCTGGAATTTTCACGGTAATGAAGCACGCATGCGTTATTGCCAGCGCCGACAATAGAATCATAGGAAACAGTTGACCCATGCTTTTTAAACTCATAGAGAAACTCGGACTCTAATTCGAATTCATACATTCCGGGCTTGCAGGCTTTCATAGCGTTAATATGTGCACTTGCTGCAATTTGGGCTGATTTTCGCATGATATCTTTTTCATGATTATCTTTGATAATTCTCATCTCATGAACGGTCTCATCAATATCTTCAAAGACTTTTGGTGCTTTGCTTTTATACCTTGTTTTAGAGACAGCCTTTGACCATCTCATCAGCGAATCATGCAAGTTATTCAAAGCTGTCATCGAATAATAAATGGTATCAATGCCGGAAATTAAATTTGGCATCTCTTGATCAATTAAATTAATGTCAAATGCTGTATCAAATCCAAAATTTCGCTTTGCTCTTTTTGTGCCAGTAATATTTCCATCCCACATCTCCTTGAAAGCATCTCTTTCTTTACAAAATAAAATTGACTGTGGTTGCGGAGTATTTATTAATAAAAGAATCGCATTCGGCTCTGAGAATCCTGTTAAATAAAAGAAATCGCTATCGGGTCTAAATGTAAATTCAGTATCCCTGCTTCTTGTTTGAAAGGGATTGGTTGCAATTACAACAGCGCTATTTCTTTTGAGCTTCTTAAGCAGTTTTTTCCTTCGGCCTAAGAAAATATCTATTTCTTTATTCATTGAAGGTATTATAAACCCCTTTAGTAAAACTCAAATATATATAATTGACGAATAAATAATCGGGCCATAAGATATCTATATGACAAGTCAAAATACTAAAATTATTCTCATTAATGAATTAGATGAACTTGAGCGCTCTCTGCTTGAGCTGCTCAGAAATTATAATTCTCTCAAAGAAGAAAATGAACTTTTAAAGCAAAGACAAGAAAATCTTATTGCCGAGAAGGCAGGACTTATTCAGAAAAATAATACTGCAATCTCTAAGGTTGAATCTATCATACATCGACTAAAAACATTGGAAGCCTCATGAGCAATAAGGAAGTGATTGTAAAAATACTGGATAAAGAGTATCAATTTTCTTGCCCTCAAGAGGAAGAAGAATATCTAGTAAAATCTGCTCAATTTTTAAGTAAGAATATGAGAAATATTAGAGATAGTGGAAAAGTTATTGGAGTTGATAGAATTGCAGTCATGGCAGCACTTAATATCACCGATCAGTTTCTAAGAATTAAGGAAAAGGATGATGATATTGATTCATCTTTGAATGAAAAGATTATTTCAATTAGAGAAATCCTCTCTCAGGTTAAATAAATTGATATGATATTTATGCTCCTGCATGGTTCGATGGCAACAAAATGCTCTCGCTCCTAATTTATAATATTTGGAATAAAAATTTATTGTGGTGAGTAACCTACGGGTGAACCTAAAGCATTAAATGGTAATTCCGCCCTTAACTTCTGGTTCGAGGGATCATGATGCTAACGGCTAATGCGGGAGTCTTTAAAATGATTCAAGATAAAGTTTATTTTAGAGCTAAATTAAAATCGAAATTAGATCTTCTCAGCCAAGAAGACAAAGCAGTTAAATCAAATAGAATTAATACTTCTATTGAAGAAATCATTATCAGAAGCAAAAAAAAAGAAATTGGGATTTTTCTTAATACCCATAGAGAGCCATCAATAGATTTAATTTTAAAACTTAAAGCTCTATCTAATAGAAGATTTTATGTCCCTATTGTCTGGGGTAATGAAATTATCTTTAATAAAATTTCGCATAATACAAAATTCCATTTCAATAAATATGGAATAAGAGAACCGGTAAATATAAAACCAGACCAAGTAAAAAATATAAAAAAATTCTTTATCCCATTAGTAGGCTTTGATTCAAGCCTTCAAAGGCTCGGGCATGGTGGTGGATTTTATGACAAATTAATATCAAAAGTTCGCAGATTAGGTAATCAAAACATTGAATTTATAGGTGTTGCCTTTGACATACAGAAAATATCTACCGTTCCTTCTGAGGCCTGGGATGAGAAGCTTAACAGCGTGATTACTGAGAAAGCTATATATTAATAATATGAAATATTGGTTAATGAAATCGGAACCTAGCGTATACAGTATCGATGATCTTAAAAAAGATAAGAAAACTTGTTGGGATGGTATCAGAAATTATCAAGCTCGAAATTTCATGATGAAAGATATGAATCCTGGTGATTTAGCTTTTTTCTATCACTCGAATTGTGACGTAATTGGGATCTATGGTGTGATGTCTATCTATTCTAAATCCTATGCTGATTACTCAGCTTTAGATAAATTTTCTAAGTATTACGATCCTGCATCCAAAAAAGAGAATCCAAGATGGTTTATGGTAGATGTTAAATTTAAAAGAAAATTAAAAAATGTAATTACATTACAGTCTCTAAAGGAACACGCACAAAAAGAACTCTTGAACTTCAAATTACTTGCTAAAGGAAATCGATTATCAATAATTCCGGTTGAAGAAAAAGAATGGAAATTTATATTATCTTTAGGCCAATGAAAATAAATTATACTTACTAGAAATTTAAATTAATTTAGTTATACTTTATGTGTAACCTCGACATGGAGAAATTTTGTTATGGCAAAAAAACCTGCAAAGAAAAAAGTTGCTAAAAAAGTGGCAAAGAAAAAAGTAGCTAAGAAAAAAGCTGCACCTAAAAAAGCTGCTAAAAAGAAAGTAGCTAAGAAAAAAGCTGCTCCTAAAAAGAAAGTAGCTAAGAAAAAAGTAGTAAAGAAAAAAGCTGCTGCTAAAAAGAAAGTAGCTAAGAAAAAAGCTGCTCCTAAAAAGAAAGTAGCTAAAAAGAAAGTAGCTAAAAAGAAAGTAGCTAAAAAGAAAGTAGCTAAGAAAAAAGCAGTTGCAAAAAAAGCCGCTCCTAAAAAGAAAGTAGCTAAGAAAAAAGCAGTTGCAAAAAAAGCTGCTCCTAAAAAGAAAGCTGCTAAGAAGAAAAGTAAGTAAATCAATTACTTAACTTACATATAAAATTAGCCCGCATTTTGCGGGCTTTTTTTTTAAAATATAGCAATGGATCAAGATCAAAAGAAAGTTAGAGTAGCAGAGGTAGCTGCAAGTAAATTATCTGATGGTATTGTTTTGGGCGTAGGAACAGGTTCAACTGTTAATAAATTTCTTGAAATTGCTAACTTATCTGAATTTCGTTTAAAGGGTGTTGTTTCAAGTTCAAATGCAACAACACAAATTTTAAGGGATCAGAATATTTTTACTGAGGAGCCTAATGCTTTTGATCTAATTGATTTATATATTGATGGTGCAGACGAAGCGACGATTCATGGTAATCTTATTAAAGGTGGTGGGGGCGCATTAACAAGGGAGAAGATATTAGCGCAATATGCTAGAGAATTTATTTGTATCATTGATGACTCGAAGCTTGTTGATGTACTAGGAAAATTTCCTTTGCCAATAGAAGTTATTCCAATGGCAAGCTCTCTAGTTGCAAAAAGAATGATTGCTCTGGGTGGCCAGCCTCAAATTAGAGAAGGTTTTATTACCGACAATGGTAATTTAATTTTAGATGTTTATAACCTTAAAATTTTAAATCCTATTGAAATGGAGACCGTTATAAATCAGATTCCAGGAGTAGTTACAGTAGGAATTTTTGGCAAAAGAGGAGCTGATAAATTATTAATCGCTTCCGACGATTCTATAAAAGAAATTGCAATTAACGTTTAGAGAACTGGGTTGCTCTTCTTGCCTTTCTAAGTCCAACTTTTTTTCTCTCTACTTCTCTAGCGTCTCTCGTTAAAAAGCCATGTTTTCGAAGCTTTGATCTTAAAGTTTCATCCATGCTTAAGAGCGCCCTTGAAATACCATGTCTTATGGCGCCAGCTTGACCACTGGTCCCTCCACCTTCAACGGTAACATGCAAATCAAAGGATTCAGTCTGGTTTATAGCCTCAAGTGGCTGTCTGACAATCATGCTTGACGTTTTTCTTCCAAAGAATTCATCAAGAGGCTTGTCATTTACGATTATTTTACCTTTACCGCTTCTTAAAAAAACTCTTGCAGAAGAACTCTTTCTTCTTCCAGTACCATAAAAAGTTTCAGTCTTTGCCATTTATTTAAATCTCAATTAATTGTGGTTTTTGGGCATCATGATTATGAGTCTCGCCGGCTGTGACCTTAAGCTTTTTAATCATAGCTCTGCCTAATTTACTCTTAGGAAGCATTCCTTTCACCGCCAATTCGATGACTGATTCAGGCTTAGAAGCGAGCTTAGTCTTAAGGTTCTCGGATTTGAGGTTACCAATATAGCCTGTATGTTTATAATACATTTTGTCATCAAGTTTTTTACCGGTAACTTTAATCTTTTCAGCATTGATAACAACAACATAATCGCCAGTATCAACATGAGGGGTAAAAGAAGGCTTATGCTTTCCTGAGAGTCTTATAGCAATCTCGGTCGATAATCTTCCAAGAGTTTTATCAGTCGCATCGACAAGCAGCCAATCCCTTTTGACATCTGTTTTTTTTGCTGAAATAGTACTCATAATTTTATATATTTATGTGAGGCAAGAATATTACGCTTTGTAAGCAAATTGTGCAAGCAAATTAAGCATTTAAAAGGAATTTTACTATTTTAATGAATAACATAGATCAAATCATAATCAGCTTAGAAAATACCTTTTTTAAGCCATATTTAAGTTATGTACATTCTCCTTTTAGCGAAAAAGAAAAAAGTATACTCCCTAAAAAATCTAAAAAAATTGCGGCAGATCTTATGCGTGTGAACCATTCTGGAGAAGTTGCTGCTCAAGCATTATATCTAGGCCAGATCATTGCAACTGATGATCCAAACTCTAAAATTAAACTCAAAGATGCTGCTAATGAGGAGCTTGATCACTTAAAATGGTGTTCTGTTAGGCTTACTGAACTAGAGGATAAGCCTAGCCTTCTCTCTCCTTTATGGTTTATGGGATGCTTAAGTCTTGGTTACTTAGTAGGTAAATTTGGTGATGAATACAGCTTTAGCTTCTTGGCAGAGACAGAGAGTCAGGTTGCTGATCATATTAAAGACCATCTTGAAAAGCTGCCTAAAGAGGATCACACAAGTAAAAAGATTTTAAACCAGATGCTGGAGGATGAAATTTCTCATAGGGATAATGCTTATAAATCCTCCAATAAAGACTTGCCTCAAACTTTAAAAAACCTTATGAGATTTGGGGGGGATTGTCTCAGGCAACTATCCCTTAGAATTTAAATGATTGTTTAAAAAATCAAAAGACTTTTTGAGCTCAATAAATTTCTTATCGGATCCAGTTAAAAACTTATCTGGATGAAATTTATTTATTTTCCTTCGATAATTTTCATTTAAGTCCTTCTCGCTATATAGAGCAGATAATTCAAGATTTTTGATACCCCTAGATAGCTCAAAGATATGTTCTAGATTCAATTTTTTTAAATGAAGCAAGAAGAGGTTATGAAAAATTTTCTTTTCTACGTATATCTCTCTGAGTATTTTTGATCTTTTTTCTGATGCATGATTGGTTTGTGCAATGATGTATCGAGAGAGAGCATAGATATATATTTCATAATGGCCATTATTTGTTAAGATTTTTTTATGATCGCCATCAATAAAAGACTCCTTCCCGGAATTAAAAAATAAACGGTTATCCCAATAATCATTAATTGATGAAATCTTCTGATGATACAAACTAATTAGATCTATGTCGGTCTTTAAAATTACCCCGGAGGACTTAAAAATATAGCCGAGCATAAAGAATAAAAGATTACAAAATTTTTCTCTTTCCGAGCCTATCAATAATTCAATTAAATCAGATTTTATTTTTTTACTATCTGCAAATTTATTCTGCGTCTCATTTATAATGAATCTTAATACTAAATTTTTAAAGCTGAGCATTTCTTATGTTTGATAATCCTTTTGCAGTTAAAAGATTACCACTAATCAATCAAGGCAAAGTAAGGGATATTTATAGAATTGATAAGGATACGCTCTTGATTATTGCAAGTGATAGACTTTCAGCATTTGATGTAATCCTACCAGACCCAATCCCTGATAAAGGTAAAATTTTAACTAGTATTTCTAATTTTTGGTTTAAAAAAACTAATCAAATAATTCAAAATCATTT
>Ga0255761_10001786_pt1 | contig 19950 bp, 31 predicted proteins | sample 071ome_29_FD_179961 | JGI IMG/M metagenome (GOLD analysis project Ga0255761, IMG submission 179961) | Coastal salt marsh microbial communities from the Groves Creek Marsh, Skidaway Island, Georgia - 071407BT metaG (version 2) | ecosystem: Environmental > Aquatic > Marine > Intertidal zone >... | reverse complement strand
TTTGTCAAGCACTTACACGATTTCCAGTGACCATGCGTGCTGATCCAACAGCAATTGAAACATCGGGAACTGCATCGGACTATCAAGTTTTTTATCTAACCACAGCTGCCGAATGCAGCGTAGTGCCCTTCTTAGATTATGTTGATACTGCAGGTTCGGATTTTTATTTTCAAGTTGCAAGTGGATTGACTGCAGGGCAAGGATCAAAGGCCGTTGCAAAAACTACTAACGCTTACCTCGCCTGGAGCGCAGAACTATGACCTATAAAGTTTTCACCACAAACTCCGCAGGAGAACCTATTTACGCCCGTGTCGATGACGATGGCGTGATTCGAGTTACTTGTAATGCGAATCACCCACCATTCCAAGAATGGTTAGCAGAGGGCAACGAACCATTACCAGCAGACTAAATCTTTAATCAATTTCAATCATATAAATAATCTAAAAGAACAATATTAAAAAATGTCTGAGCTTAGAGTTGATAACATTGTAAGTCAAGATGGAACTGCGGCACCCACTTATACACAGGGTGTAATTGTTGCTGCTGGAAGGACACTAACTAATAATGGGGACTTTACTGTTGCTGGAAATACAACACTAGCAGGAATTGTAAGTATAACGAATGCGGGTGTTACTACTGTTGCTGGAACACTTGATGTTACTAGTACTGGTATCAGTACTTTTACGGGAAATGTATGGGTTGGTGGAGCAGGAACTATTACCGGATCATTGGATGTTTTGGGTGGAGGTACGCTTAATACCGCTGGAATTATAACGGCATCTCTTATTGACGTTACTTCTGAAATTCAATATGCTAACTTAGCTGTTCTCACCGGTAATGTTGGTTTGGGAACAACATCTGGTTATGGTGGAAGACTGAATGTAAATGATGATATTGTACTTTCCAGTGGAGTTAGTACAACCTCAGACATGGCAATTAGAGCTTATAGTACCGGTAGTGGTATGTTAAGTTTTGAAGATATTGATGCTAATCAACAATACTTTTCAATTGACAAAGATTTTACTACATTATTTGCTGTCAATGATGCGAGTTATGATTCTAAGGTTATTGTTGGCGCCGCTGGATCTATTGGTATTGGAACCGATGCACCAACAACAGGAGCATTACAAGTTGATGTGCATGGTGGTGATGTACGAGTTGGTCGTAGCGAAAGTGAAGGTCTTATTCTCACATCAAATAATGGATCACAATTCCGCGTAAAAGTAGATAACTCAGGAAACCTATCAACAACTGCACTATAACATTATAAATAATTAAAGGGTGTAAATTAAAGGTATGGGATCAGCACTAAAATTATATTCTCCACCTTCTGGCAATACTCCACAAGGTCTTCCAGATTATTGGAAGTTTCCAAATGGTGTTATTCGTAGAGACTTGAGGGAAATTGATGATGCAGAACTTCATCTTCTGGGGTGGACTGGTCCTTATACAAGACCAACTCAAAAACACGTAATTGAAAATGTTAATGTGCCATCGGAAGCAGTTGAAGAATTAAACTCTAGAGAAGATTACACTTTTGATGCTGAAAATAATTGTTGGGTTTCTCTAAACCACGATTATGATCCAGAAACTCATAAGGTTATTTGGTATTCTAGAGAAAGAAGATATGTTATTCTTCCTATAGATGCTGACACTACCGAGTATGGAATTCCATATAGAAGTGGTGTACAACCACAGCACAGAATAAATTCTGAAGTAACCACAAATAAAAAAGTAATATATAAGTACGTACCTGAGAATCAACTTCCTGCCCCTGCTCCCGTATTGTGGGATAATTTTAAAAAGGGTGTACTTAGATCGGATAATTATAATCAATTTATTACATCACTTATGACAACAAGACCATCTCTTGCAGTGTCATTCCCATCTTCTCTTTCAAAATTAGATTTGGGAATATATACAGATTTCAGATCTGATTGGACAGTTGCCACTGAAAATGATTTAGTTTCTGCAGAACTAAAAACAGAATTGAAGGAATTGGCAACAGATTGTAATTTACCAAAAGATTTTTTTGATGTTGTTGGAGAATAATTAAATGGGAATAACCGCTGGACAAACTAAAGCACAATTTTTCAAATCCACATATAGACAACCTGGATGCAGTATTGAGGGAGGATATTTTATAGGTACGAACGGTGGAGGAGTGGCATTTATTGTTGCACCTTCCTCTACGGAAGCAACAACAGGATGGGGTGGTCAAACAGCAGTAAATAATGCAGAAACTGCGATTCCTTGTGGGGATTGGTTTATTCCAAATCTAACTGATCTGTTGAATCCTGGATATGAAAATAAATCGGGATGGGATGGTGGTACTGCCCCTACTGGAAGGTATTGGTCCTCTACTTGTTGTGGTGGTTTTAGTTTCGACAATGCCAATACTGGTCCGCAATATGTGTTAATGAGCACCGGATTTAATGGAAGTTGTTATGCTACAGATCAATATCTCACCCGTGCATTTAGATGTGTAACTTACTAATATAAAATGGCATTCATCATAGGACAAACTTGTTGGCATTTTATTGCTGGAAAACCATTAGGAACAGAAATGTTTGGTGGAAATCTGATGTGTCGTGATGGAAACGGTAATGCAATTATAGTAGCACCAGATTCTACGGCAGTTACTTCAGTATGGGGTAATACTTCGGCAATTACGTGTGCTGAAGCAAATGCTCCTTGTGGAGATTGGTTTCTTCCTACTCTTGATCAATTATGTGATCCGATACGCTGTCATAGAACGAACATACCTGACTGCTCTGGCATCTGGTGGTCCACCACTTGTTGTGGTGGATTTCAGTTTAACAATGCCAGTACTGGTCCGCAATTTCTTGTTTTGACATCAGGATGTAATGGAAGTTGTTATTCTACAGATACATTTAAACATCGTGCTTTTAGGTGTATAACTTATTAATGTGTGCTATAATTTGATATATGTTTAATCGTGATTGTCTGTGGTTATCAGAGGGAAAATAAATTCACAGCAAATTTTAGATTATAAAAAACTAGAATATATAAACAAACCTTTCAATGACCAAGACACCCTAGAGAAGTGGAAATCTTTGGGTCATAATTATGAAAAATATACTGGATTGATGAGGGATCAATCTCACCAACTTCCAGGGTGGTGTTTTGATATGGCAAAAAAAGTGCCTCTCAAAAATGCTACAATAACCTTATATTGTATGACACCAGGAACAATACTTCCAGAGCACGGGGATACTTTTATAAGGTATAGGGAAATAATGAACCTTAAACCAACAGATGATGTTGGAAGAGCAGTTGTCTTCCTAGAAGATTGGAAGTCTGGACACTATTTTGAGATTAATGAAACACCAGTAGTCAATTGGAAAAGTGGGGATTATATTTTATGGAAAAACGACACACCACACATGGCAGCTAATATAGGAAAAGAGCACAGATATACAATGCAAATCACTGGAACTTATGTTTGAAACTGTTGAAAAATTTGAAAAAGAAATAGCAGAATTCTATGGATCTCCATATGCCGTTGCCACAGATTGCTGTACTCATGCCATAGAACTTTGTCTGAGACATGGTGGTTTTAATAATATAACCATACCAACTCATACTTATATTTCAGTTCCTTTCACACTAGAAAAACTTAATTTGAACTGGGAGTTTCAATATCAAGAATGGAAAGACTATTACTTTCTTGGTAATACTAATATTGTAGATGCCGCAGTTTATTGGAAGAAAGGTGGATACATAAAAAACACTTTCATGTGCCTAAGTTTTCAGTATAGAAAACACCTTAGTCTAGGTAGGGGTGGAATGATTTTATTGCAAAATAAAGGTGATTATGATATACTGAAAAAAATGTCATATGATGGTAGATCTCCAAACACTCCTTGGATGGAGCAAGATATAGATACCATAGGATATCACTATTACATGACTCCCGAGATAGCAAAACTTGGATTAGAAAAAATTTCAAAAGTTTCTAATGAGGAACCAAAAAAATGGACTCATGAAAACTATCCCAATCTAGAAAGAATGTCCGTATTTAATTAAAATTTATGAAAAAACCACAGTGTATTATACCATGGACTTATCTTGAACTTCTCCCATCGGGAGTTGTGTCTCCATGTTGTTCCAATCCAATTTTTCTTGGTAACATAAAGGAACAAAGCATTGATGAAATATGGAATAGTGATAATATGAAAAAATTGAGATTGGAAATGTTAAAAGAATCTCTTCCAGAGGTGTGTTGGGCTTGTAGGTTTGAAGAGGGGCATGGAAAAAAAAGTCTTAGAGAAAAATACAATGAGGTTTTAAGTAGTTGTTTTGACTCTGTTGAAGAAGAAACAAATCCAGATGGATCTGTGAAAGAAGTAAAAATAAAGGCTTGGGATTTTAGAATTAGTAATAAGTGTAATTTTAAATGTAGAATATGTAGTCCAACGTTTAGTAGTTCAATTAATAATAATATTGTTGTCAGTTGTTCTGAGGACCTCAACATTCCAAAATTTTTAGATGAGCACATTGATCATTTGCAATTTATGGAATTTGCTGGAGGGGAAACATTACTAATGGATGAACATTATGATGTTTTGGATAGACTTATTTCAGAAGGAAAGACGGACATTGATATTTGGTATAACACCAATATGTCAATCCTAAACTATAAAGGGAAATCTGTTTTAGATTACTGGAGAAAGTTCAATCCAGATAAATTAAAAGTTACTGCGAGTATTGATGAGATTGATGAAAGAGCAGAATATATACGCAAAGGTACAGTTTGGAAAACAGTTCAAAAAAATTTAATTACATTGAGTAAGGAGAAATTTAATGTTAATACAAATATTGTAGTCTCTTCTTACAATGTCTTTAGGTTGCCAAAAATTATAGATAGATTGATCGAAATTGGGTGGATTTCTGAACGATATAACTATAGTAATTTTGAATTAACCTTAGAGACATCTCTACATAATGTTCTTGCTGTTCTTCCAAAATCATATAGGTTGGAAATATCAAAACAACTTGAAACTTACATTGAAGAATATCGTTTGAAATATGGAGTGGACATTTCAAAATTATTTGCACATGTCATCAGTGATTTGAATATGTCTGTTAAAAATAATGCATATGAATCTAAAGAATTTTTAGATTATAATTTTTTTGAAGATGATAAAAGGGGAGAAAGACTCTTTGACGTAATACCAGAATTGAAATGTATATCAAAAAAACATATGAATGAAAAAATGGGCATAGAATATTGATGGATAAATTAAAAAATTTTCCAACTGTATATTATATGAATCTGGATCATAGAGTTGATCGTAGAGAATACATGGAGTCTCAGTTTGATAGATGGGGAATAAAAGATTATCATAGAGTATCTTCATCAAAATATCTTTCGACTGAACAGGATAAATGGGAACATTTAGTTCTTGATGAAGAAGTAAAATATGGATCTCCTGCTGTTGCCAATTCAATCACCCATTTAGAAATGATTGGAAATTGGTTGGAAACAACTGACGATCCATATATGGTTATGATGGAAGATGACTATGATTTATCTTTAATAGAATATTGGAATTTTGACTGGGATTATTTGATGAATAATATTCCAGAAAATTGGGATTGTATTCAGTTGGGATTTGAAAATAGGGAGATAATTCCATTCTTTCTTCATCCACCTCATTATAATCATGGATTTGGTCCATGTTTAATAAATCGTGATTATGCAAAAAAACTTATTAAGATGCACTGTGTTGGAAATAAGTTTAAATTAAATATCAAGTATAATGATGTTAGATTGAGAAGTATCTATGGAATGGTGGATGTTTTTATTCTTCGTGGTGGGAACACATATTCCATACCATTGATTACAAATAATCCCGACCTTGGTAGCGATTATGATGATCAGGGAATGCCAAGAGACTGGCATGGACCATGTAGAGATTTGTATTATGATTGGTGGAAAAATGAACATCATAAATTTGACCTAGAAGATTTCTTTACTTTTGGAAAATCAAACGATTTTATAATGACCAAAAAAGTTAGATGGGAAGATTCAAAGAATAGTAAAATCGCCTTTTATTCATAGAAAGCAAATGATAGAAATTCCTCATTTAGAGTGGCACATTACTCATAATTGTAATTTAACATGTCAGGGATGTATGCACTTTACAAATCATGGACATAATTGGTTTGTTGATATTGAAGAATTGGAAAATTGGTACTCTTTGTGGAGTGATAGAGTATCTCCAAAATTCATGGCAATTTTGGGAGGAGAACCTTTACTACACAAAAACTTAGTAGATATAATTTATCTAACACGGGAAATGTGGACACAACCAAAAGGTTCTCGTTTTGAACTTGTAACAAATGGATTATTGTTAAATGAAAAAAATCATAAAGATTTGCCTGAAGCATTAGAAAAAACAAATTGTGCTTTATCAATATCAATACATTCAACCCCAAAAAATATAAAATATGTAGATAAATTATCCAAAGTTTTTAAAATATTGGATAAATGGAAGGAGTCTTATGATATAGAAATAAACGTAAATGATATGTATAATAACTGGGCTACTGCATATAAAGGATTTGGGATTAATTTTGAACCTTTCGACCATAAAGACCCGGAACAAGCTTGGAAGTATTGTCGTTCTGGTCATGAATGTTTCCAATTGTACGAAGACAACATATACAAATGCTGCATGACTGCATACTTACAATTGCAAAAAGAAAAATATGGTGATTTATTGTCTGAAAAATGGAATCCTTATTTAAAATATACTCCATTAACTCCAAAATGCACTGACGATGAAATTGTTGAATTTTTTAATAGAAAGGCAGAACCTGTATGTGGAATGTGTCCAAAGTATCCAGAATCTTTATCAGCACGATTTAAGAAAAACGATCCATTAATTCCTGTTAGTTTTTATGAAAAATCAAATAGAAATAAATTTGACCATTTTTACAATTAGATCTTTATAATGAACTCTAAGAATGAATGGGCACAACTTAATAAAGTTGTTGTTGGAGTTGTAGAGCAATCAAAAATTCCAGAGATTGAACTGAGTATGAGGACTATAAACTATGCCGACGTAAGTGATACGTCGGAAATTTCTGTAGGAAATTATCCTCAGCAAGTAATAGAAGAAGCATCTGAGGATCTTGAGGTCTTTGTCAGATTCTTAAGATCTGAAGGTGTTGAGGTAGTTAGACCAGAAAGAAACAATCCAAAGTATTACAACTATTGTCCAAGAGATAGTGTTTTTATCCACGGTGAACTAACTCTTTCAACGCCAATGCCTATTCGGGCACGACATAATGAATGGAAATCATTTGAAAAACATTTAAACAATGTGGTTTCTGTTGATTGTTCTTACGATGAAAGACTCTATAATTTAGAATGCTTGGGCAATAAGGATGTACTTTCATTGACAGAACATTCACCAGCATTTGATGCTGCAAACATTATTCGTGCTAATGGGGATGTTCTGTATCTTGTTTCAAACAGTGGAAATAAAAAAGGAGCACAATTACTTCAAGATTTGTTGGGAAGTTCTGTAAAGGTTCATACACTTGAAGGTGTTTATAGTTACATGCACATTGATAGCACCATAGCATTTTTAAGAGATGGTCTGATGCTTCTTAATCCTGAGAGGATAAAGTCGAAAGACATCCTTCCCAAACCATTTTGTGATTGGGATGCTGTTTGGTGTCCAGAACCAGTTGATATTGGATACCATTCATGTTATAATAATGCCTCTAAGTGGATTAATATGAATTTGTTTTCTATTAATCAAAACCTTGTTGTTCTTGAAGAACATCAACATAACTTAAGAAAGGAATTGGAAAGGCACAACATTGAATGTGTCATGCTTCCCATGAGACATCAAAGAACTCTTGGTGGAGGATTTCATTGTGTCACACTTGATCTGGAAAGAAAATGAATTTATCGTTTATTGGTCTTGGAAAACTTGGTCTTCCCTGTTCAGAAGTATTTGCTGAACAAGGGCATCTGGTCAAAGGGTATGACATACGAGATGTAGAAACAGATTTAATTGACATTAAATCGTCAATTAAAGAAGCAGTTGAAGATGTGGAAATCGTTTTCATTGCTATTCCAACTCCACACGACCCAAAATATGATGGTAGAAAACCCATTTCCGATCTTCCACCAAAAGACTTTGATTATTCTATTGTTCGGGATGTAATCAAAGAGGCAAATCAATACATGAATTCTAATCAGATTCTAGTATTGATATCTACAGTTCTTCCAGGAACAGTAAGAGAACATCTGGTACAGTATGTCACCAATCCTAGGTTTGTTTATAACCCATATTTTATTGCGATGGGATCAGTCAAACATGATATGATCAATCCAGATTTGATTATCCTGGGAAATGAAAGTGGAGAATCCAATCGAGAAGTGGAAACTCTTATTTCATTATACAAAAGTGTAATCAAAAACGATCCACCCATAGTTGTATCAAATTGGGATGAATGTGAATGTATTAAAGTTTTTTATAACACTTTAGTCAGCACCAAATTATCATTTGTAAATATGATACAAGACGTTGCAGAAAGGCAAGGTAATATTGATGTAGATGTAGTTACTGGTGCTCTCTGCAAATCCACAGATAGAATAATCAGTTCCAAATATATGAAGGCGGGAATGGGTGATGGGGGTGCCTGTCATCCTAGAGACAATATCGCACTTAAATACTTGTCTCAAAAACTTGATTTGGGATATGATTTTTTCGGTTCAATCATGCATACTCGTGAGGTTCAGGCAAAGAACATTGCTTTAAAACTAGTTGAATTGGCTAAACAGAATGGGATGCCAATTGTAATTCATGGGAAAGCATACAAACCAGATGTTCCTTACATTGATGGAAGTTATAGTATTTTGATTGGAAACTATTGCGAAGAATTTGGATTTGAACCAAAGTATATTGATCCATTTGTCGGAGAAGATACAATTCTTGAACCATCTGTAATTCTATTAGCACATAGTTCCTTTACAACATATTTTAAGGAGGATAAATTGTATTGCGATATTCCCGAAGACAGTATCGTTGTTGACATGTGGAGAAATTTTAAAACAGATAAAAAGGTCAAAGTCATCTATTATGGGAACACAAAAACTTGATTTTTAAACACATATAAATTATAATAGTTAAAATTATTCTTGAATTATGGATCTTACGTCAATTTATTCTGTTCCTTTCTGGCAGAGCGATTATTGGGAATTTGAAAATGATAAAGAATCATTTCTGAATGCAGTAAAAGAATACAAAGAAAATAATCCAACAAAAGAAACCCCCAGGTCAAACATTAATGGATATCAATCTCCAGATACACTTCAAGGAGTTGCAGAACTAAAAGAACTTTTTGAATATTTCTGCCAAATGGGATTCAAAGCAGTTTCTGATCTTGATTTTGTTCCATGTGATATTGCCTTAACGTCTGCCTGGTTGAATGTGAATGATAGTCGCCAATGTATTATTAGTGAACACGTACATGGAGACACTTTTACTGGTATTTTTTATTTAAAGGCTCCACATGGAAGTGGTAAATTTTGTATTCGCAATCCATCGTTGAATCCTCTTTGGTATGGACGCCAACTTGCAAAAGAAAAGAATCAATTTACGGCAGAAGTTATTCGTGTTGTTCCTGTTGAGGGAAGTGTTTTGTTATACCCGTCTTATCTTCCCGTATCCGTGGAACCAAATGATCATGATGAAGAAACAATCTCAATATCTTTTAGTTTAATTGCTCTTCCCAAAGGAACCATATACCCACAAAAATAATATGAATTCATATTATTTTATATCGGGTCTTCCAAGATCCGGATCAACATTGCTTTCAAGTATTCTTAGTCAAAATCCAAATTTTTACGCCGATATATCTTCACCATTAGAATCGGCAACTGGAATGTGCCTTGAGGTAATCAGTGCTAGTGAGTCTAATCTATTAGTAAATGAAGAGCAAAGAAAGAATGTAATATATGGAATTTTTGATGGATATTATAAGCATAGGAAGGAACAAATTATCTTTGACACTTCAAGAACTTGGACTAAAAAAACTAGTTTTTTAAAATCACTCTTTCCATATACAAAAATTTTGTGTACTGTAAGGGACATTGTTTCTATCTTAAATTCATTTGAGATTATTTTTTCAAAAAATCCTTTTTATTCCAATACAATAGTTGAGGAGTCTAGTCTTGAATCCTGTTTTGAGCGGTGTGATCTGTTAATGAAACCTGCAGATGGAACAGTATCTAAGTCTTTAATGTGGTTAAATGAAGGATATTATTTTAATCCAGAAATGATTTACATCATAGAGTATGAGGATCTGTGTAGAGAACCTGAAAAAACAATGAGACAGATATATGAATTTTTAGAAAAACCCTACTTCCCTCACAATTTTAAGGAAGTGGGATATTCTAATGATCTATTTGATGAAAAATGTAATTTGAAAGGATTGCATACGGTAAGAAATGAAGTGGAGTACAATCCCCCAAGAAACATTCTTCCGCCTGAGATAGTTAAAAAATATAGTGGACTAGAATTTTGGAGGAAACAACAAAACTTACAAATTCAGTATTAGTGAAATGAAACATGTAACACATTACCACAAAGAACCTATTTTCGTAAAAACTAAACTATCATCAAAAGATCTTGATTCTATTAAAGTAGAAGTGAAAAAAGTTCTTGAAAACTCAACTGATTTTCAAAAATGGAACAGCAAGTTGGCTGGTAATATTGAAAAAGAATATCAATCTCCAAAAATAATTCAAGAAATTTTAAATCCTTATATACAATCTTCATCTGAAAAGTTTTATCTTTCTTCTGAAGAGGGTGGTGATGTGGATAAATTAAGATTTGCAGTTGTAGATCAATGGATTAACTTTCAGAAAAAATATGAGTTTAATCCAATGCATGATCATTCATGTAGCTTATCATATGTTGTTTGGATTCAAGTGCCGTTTGATCATGAGGAAGAACAAAATTTTTCAAACTGTAAGGATTCAAATACTAAATTAAATTCCATGTTTTCGTTTAGTTATCTAAACATTTTTGGAAGAATTACTAACATGACTCTCCCTGTTGATAAATCTTGGGAAGGAACAATGATAATGTTTCCTTCTAGTCTCAATCATCAAGTATATCCATTTTACACCAGTGATGATTATCGTATTTCTATTGCAGGAAATGTAAATATAGAGATAAAAAAATCTCTTGAGATAACATATTAGATTGAAAAATGAAACTTGAAATTGTTGTAAGAATACATGACGGAAAAAACATTCATGGTAAAGACAAAGCAAGATATATTGATCTATCTAAAAAAAATTTACTATTAGGATGTGTTAGTTCCTTAGTTAATTCTGCAAATGTAATTTCGCAGCATGAAGTTTCATTTCTTATTCTGAATGACCACTGCACTAAAAATTGTATTGATGAGATACAGAAAATTTTTTCATACTCCAAACATCCATATAAACTTATAGATCTTGAAGTTCCTGGATTTCGTTTTAGTGGACTCAAGCAATTTGAATACTGCAAAAATTCTAATGCCGATCTAATATACTCCGTAGAAGATGATTACTTGCACTGCACGGAAGCAATATCAGAAATGTTATCTTCTTATCAGTATCTAAAATCATATTATAATTTGGATAAGGAACTTTGTTTATTTCCTTTTGACAATCCAGAGGATTATGAGTTTGGACATATCTTTCCTGGCAGGGTGTTTAGAACTCCAATTAGACATTGGAAGGAGGGAATATGGACAACATTTACAATGATGACAACACCAAAAGTGTTTCAAGATCACTGGGAACTTTTTGAAAAACTAGCATCAAAGTATACACCTTGGAATGGAGTTGATCCAATAGATGAACTGGTTCATGAGGGAAATACGATATGTGACATATGGGAGCATCATGTAGTGCGAGTTAATCCCATACCATCTCTCGCCCTTCATATTCAATTTGAGAGGCAAAAAGATCCTCACATTAACCACTTGCAATGGTGGTCTAAATATTCTAAAATGAATTCATTTGAGGTTAATTATGACTGAAAAACCAACAAGAAGATATAAATTGTCTGTTGATAAAATCCAAACTCTTGAAGATGTGAAAAAAGTTCTTCATGTATTGGATTTAAGAATTCAAACTGATCATCCGGATTATGAAAGTGTAAAGGATTACTTTAAACTTGAGGTTGTTCCGAGAGGATATATAAAACTTCTGGCGGAAGTTGGATATGAAGGGATTAATAAAATGAATTGGGATGAAATGGAAAGAGAGGCATCAAAATTTTTAGATGAGATTGATGAATAAACGTTGTCATTAAAATGAAAATTTGAGGTAAAATTAATGATTGTAATGGGAATTTATGGTGCGTTTGACTGGGAAGCGAATAAGTCCAAAAATGATCAGGGAGATTATACCTGGGTACATGATTCTGGAGCAACTCTTTTCATTGATGGAGAGCACGTTTCTTCTATTTCTGAAGAAAGATTGACACATAAAAAATATGAAGGAAATTTCCCAACAAAATCTATTGAATACTGTTTGGAAGAAGGAAATATTTCGTATGAAGATGTAGATGAAATTTATATTCCTTCAATGTGTGTTGAAATTTTTTATAGAAGATTTTATAATGGTGAAATTAAAGAAAAAGTAGAAAAACTTTTTCCAAATGCAAAATTCCATATAGTATCTCATCACCTTTCTCATGTCGCATCATCAGTATTTTCTTCTGATTTTAATGAGGGAAGTATTGTTACAATAGATGGTGCAGGATCTATAATGTATGGTAGTAAGTATGAAGAAATTTTATCTTATGAAACAAATACAATAGGATACTTTAATAAAGAAAAAAATATTTTAAGGATTTTTAATGGCATAAGGGAAACAAATAATTTTGGAGCTTACTATCACGATAATTCACATCGAATTTATTGTAAAAAGACTTCAAAATCTATTGGAGAATATGATGAAGAGCATAGAGAGACTTGGGATGGTAAGATTATGGGACTTTCTGCCTATGGAAAGTCTGAAAAGTTTGATGATTGTAAGGAATATGAAAAATCAAAAGATCTAGTATATGGAGATTTTCCTTACATAGTATTTCAGAATAAACATTACTCTTTAATTAGTGCCGATGAAAGAGCTTATATTGTTCAGAAAAATTTTGAAGATGCGATGGTAGAATATTTTTCGGATCTTAGAGATCTAAATTATCTTGAAGATAATATATGTCTTGCTGGAGGATCATTTCTAAATGTTTTAGCAAATAGTAGAATAAAAAGTCTTGGGTTCAATATTCACATTCCCCCTTGCACCAGTGATTCTGGTCTTCATTTTGGTGCGGCATGTTATGGAGTATTTAAATCAAAACAAAAAGTTTCTTTGCCAAAAAACATAGCTCTTCTTGGAAAAAAATATTCTGATGAAGAAGTAGAAACTCAATTGAAAAAATTTAAATTGAAGTATAAAAAATATGATAATTTTGAGGAACTTTGTGAGTTCACGGCACAGAAACTTAGTGAAAATAAAATTATTGGATGGTTTCAAGGTAGATCAGAGTTTGGACCGAGAGCATTAGGATCTCGTTCTTTGTTGATGCACCCAGGACCAGCATCCAATAAAGACATTATGAATTTAAGAGTAAAACATAGAGAAAACTGGAGACCTTTTGCTGGAATTATTCTTGAAGAACACTTGAACGATTACTTTGAGGAAGACTTTTGCTCCCCATATATGCTATACTCTCTTACAGTTAAAGAAGATAAACGAGATCAAATAGCAGCAATTACACATGTAGATCATACATGTAGAATCCAAACTGCCAATGAAGAATTATATCCAGAGGTTACAACTCTGATTAGAAAGTTTAATGATGTTTCTAAAGTTCCTGTGATTTTAAATACCTCATTCAATGACAATGGAAAACCCATTGTAGAAACACCAGAGGATGCTATCGAAGCATTTATCAATCTTGACATTGACTATTTGGTATTAAACAATTATATAATTTCGCCAATTACACCTTCAAACAAAATTTCTTATTCATAATGACTACAATTATAACTCTTGATGGTGGATTTGGCAGAATTATTACTGCTCTTCCAGCACTACTTAAATATCATAAGAATCATCCAGATGAAGAGTGGTATATTATGATTCTTGGGTGGGATTACATTACCTGGGGATTCTCCGAACTTCAGGAGAGAACTTTTAATCCAGACTCAAAAGGATCTTTTGATCTGTTCTGGAAAGCAGATAAGGTAATCTCTCCAGAACCTTATCGAATTCCTGCATACTACAGAAATGAAATCTCTTTGAGAGAAGCATTTGATATCTGTATTAATGAAGCGTCTGAACATGATGATCTACCACCAATGCAACTTCGCCTTTCTTTGGCAGAAAAAAGAAAGGCATTTGAAATCATCCAAGAGGCAAAGGAGCAACACAAAAAGGAGAAAACTATTTTAATTCAACCATATGGATCTACTGCGTCACCACATGACTCTGGAGTGTTTGATGATAGTCTTAGATCTATTCCAAATAATATGTTAGATTATTTTATTGATAATCTAACAAAAGATTATAATGTAATTTTTATGGGAGCAAAAGATTTTCATAATAAAAAAACATACAAACCAGATCCTGATCCAAATTTGAGAGAATGGTGTGCGATAATAGATGCTGTTGATTATTTCATTGGATGTGATAGTTGCGGACAGCATATCAGAAAATGTTTTGATAAAAAGGCATCAGTTGTTGTTGCTGGAACTCATCCTATCAATATCACATATGATAATTTTCATATTATTGAGAGGGACGAAAAATTCTATCCCGAAGCAATGAGAATTTCTGCATTTCATTCTCATTTATCCTCTAGGTTAAATGAGTCAAGGATTGAATTTACACAGGATGAAATTGAAAAAGCATACAAAGAAATTATATTTAATATTGAGGGGGAAAATAAAAAGGAACGACCATTAAGCAAAACCAATAAATCTCCTTTGAACATGAATTATAAATAGCATGAGGATTAAATTAATTTTTCCATAATGGGAATCATATTTGGACCAACATTTGAAGGACATCAAAGATTTGAAACCACTTTAGTTCAGAGAGCGTCATTGGGTGACACCATTGAGAGTTCTGGAAATTTGGTATGTCGTAATGGTGGTATTGCTTGGATTGTTGCACCAGCATCTACTGAGGTATCAACAACCTGGGATAATATAGATGATGCTGTAAGATCTGCAGAGTCAAATGCTGCCTGTCGTGATTGGTTTGTTCCAACAAAATTGGAACTTGAAAATCCTGGATATGAGTGTAAATCTCACTGGGATTCTTATTCTTCTCATAATTATTGGAGTAGAACTGAATATAACGACACAACTGCTTGGTCAGTTAACTATCAAAATGGATCCAGTAATTATGTGAATAAAACAAATACTAATCGTGTTCGTGCTTTTAGATGTGTAGCCTATTGATCTTATGATTATTACAGTCCCAATATCAGTTGGGGAATTGATTGATAAAATTACAATTCTTGAAATAAAACTGATGTATACTGATAATGAATATGTGCAGAAAGAATTGGAGCACTTGAATCAAATCAAAATGACACTCACACAATACATTCTTGAACATGAAGTTAAATTGAAAAAAATAAATGAGAAACTGTGGGGAGTAGAAGATAAAATTAGAGAAAAAGAAAAATTGAAAGAGTTTGATGATGAATTTATTTCTCTTGCGAGAGAAGTTTATAAAACAAATGATGAAAGAGCAAGAATTAAAAAAGAAATAAATGAAATCACCAATTCAAATTTCAGGGAAATAAAGTTGTATTGACATTTCAATAAAAAACAAGTATTATAGATTCTAAAAGAAAAAATTATGAATTTTGCCGTATATTCAAAAGACGACTGTCCATATTGCTATAAGGTCAAGCAGGTATTAGAGTTGACAAACAGCAACTATGTGGTCTATAATCTTGGTGAGCATTTTACCAAAGAAGAGTTTTATGCTGAGTTTGGGAAGGGATCTACTTTCCCACAGGTAGTATGTGACAGTAAAAAATTGGGAGGTTCTGTTGACACAATCAAATTCCTCAAAGAACAACAAGTCATCAAGTCCTAACATAAATAAACCAGATAACCACAGAAATCGTGGTATTGAGTTTCTACTTAATGGAGGTAAAAGAGAGCAGACTTATCCATTTCATATCATCTTCGAAAAGATGGTTTGCTTTCTGAATAGGGAAGTTACCATCTATTTCGAGTTTTCCTTCAAGTCAAGGAAAAGAAAGACAATTTCCCGGAGAAAGAAAAATGTTAGCAGTTAGTCTAGTTTTTGGTTCATTTCTGACTATTTTATTTCTTGTAGTGGGACTAGTGATTGGATGGACTGCTAGAGAATATATGATGAACTATCGGGAAGTACCAAGACCTCACCCCGAAATGTTTGACAATCAAGGAAACTTGATACCAGATGAGGTGATTGCATTTAACTTTGATAACTATCATGACTACGAAATCAACGACGAAGAAGACGACGAGTAAGACAAAAGAAACTACTTCTCTTAATCTTCCAAATAATCCATTAATCTTTGAGATTTTTAATCTCGCATCAAAACAAAGATCAAAAGCAAAGAAAGTAGAAGTACTTCAAAAGTACAATCATGATGCACTTCGTATGCTTTTGATTTGGAATTTTGATGAGTCAATTATTTCAGCACTTCCAGAGGGAGTAGTTCCTTATTCTGGATATGCAGAACAAACAACTTCTAGCGGAACTCTTTCTACAAAGATTACGGAAGAGGCACGTAGAATGTATGAAACTGGATCTTTCTCCATTGGTACTTCGGACAAATCTGCCAAGACAACTCTTCGTAAAGAATATAAGCATTTTTACCACTTTATCAGAGGTGGTAATAATGGACTGTCTTCTATTCGTAGAGAAACGATGTTCATTAATCTTTTGGAAGGACTTCATCCCCTTGAGGCAGAGATTCTTTGTCTTGTAAAAGATAAAAAACTGTCTGATAAGTATAATATTACTAAAGAAATTGTCTCAGAAGCATTTCCGCAAATTGTTTGGGGGAATCGTTCTTGATATGGGTAAGGGTATTAATATCATAAGTCCAGACTGTGACCCTTCTGCTGCCAATGATAGAAGTCTTCCACGAGATTCTTATCTAGTTACCTATGGTGATAATGGAGAACAGAAGTATGATATTGTTCAGGGTCTTCAGTCAGATATCTTTGACCAATATTGGGACAAGTATCGTGATTTTAGGGGAATGAAGTGGACGGAAGGAACAGTTAGTCCCAAGATGTGGGGATATGTACCAAACGAAAAGAAGAAAAAGAAATGAAAGATGAAAATCTTAAAGAACAAATAAATCAATTGATTCGTAATGAGATCCAAGAGAACATCAACGACTTCATCGACATGAAAGACGAAGAGAGGAGATCTGGACTTGGATTTGTTTCTGCAGATGATAACAATGATCTCACTGTAAAAATTCCCAACAGTGAGATTAATAAAATCATCAAAGAGTATAAGAAGATAAAAAAATATCAGAAGTCATCTTTGTTTGAAATCAAGAAGCTAAACCAAAATTGACTTTTGTTTCCCGGAATCGTCGGAAAAAACTCCGGCAAAATTTTGGGTCTGTAGGGTCGCTTGACTAAATACCAATAACGAGGTATAATACCTCTACGTTCATCCCATGATTTTACCTCTACTGCTAGCACTTTCCTCCCCAGAACCACAGATGCTTCTCACTTGTGAGCAGTTTGAGTGGTTATCTGAAAGGACAATGAGAACTGAATCTCTTTCTGTATGGAAGAAGATTGAGTTTATTGCTAGATATGCAGACGGGACTGATCCTGCCTGTTTCCCAGAGGTAGAAGAATAGGACGCAAGTAGGACGACGCGGAACGGATCGTTCATTCGCTATTCGCAAATAGCGAACGCAAACGCCGCCCGAAGGAACGGGATTTAACCATCTCATTTCTTTGGAGTAAAACCATGTCCCAAGTTACTTATCGTGGTAACCAGTATGATACCGAAGTCCACAAGGCTGAGGTACAAGCAGAACTTAAGCGTCTGCGTGAGCAAGAAAACTTTTCACTGATGTATCGTGGCGTCAAAGTCAACCGTGCAATGGTAAAGTAAAATGATTGCAACCACAGTAGGATCTATTTGTGCGTTTTCAACTGCATTCATTCTTTTGATTTATGCCGAAGTTCTATTGCTGAATAAGTGATGGAACAATATCGATATCATTATGATGATATGGATAAAGACAATAGACCACCTTCTTGTTATCAACTAACATATAGAGGATGTAACTATTGGTCCTGCTATCTCATTCACTTAGATGAATGGTTTGAAAAACTATTTAACTCAGAGGGTTCTTGACGAACCCTCTTTTTTTGTGTAAAATGGATAGAGAGAAATCTATTTTATGGACAAAGAAAAACTAAAACTGATTGTCCGTAATCTTGAACTGTTGGTTGATTCTCTGAAAGCAGAAGTTTACTCTGATACGCAGAGTTATTTGACGTATCAGAGAGATCCGACACTACACGATTACGACGAGATCTTTGATGATGACGATGGATACCCAGACTAAAGAGGAACAAAAATGAGTGTAAAACTGATCAGTGTGACGCCCGATGCCGAAAAGACAATGGCATATGTGGCACGAGTTTCTAATCCAGCAAACCAGGAAAATGATAACTATGCTGGACTTTTGCGTTATTGTATCAAGCACCAACATTGGAGTGTGTTTGAGCAGGCATTTATGACTTTAGAGATTGAGACGAATCGTGGCATCGCAGCTCAGATTCTGCGTCATCGTTCGTTCACATATCAAGAGTTTTCTCAGCGTTATGCAGATTCTTCTCTGATTTCTGATTATATTCCTGTGCCTGATCTGCGTCGTCAGGATACCAAGAATCGTCAGAACTCTATTGATGATATTGGTGAGTATGAGAAACTGCAATTACAAGGTAAGATTCAGGAGCATTTTGCGGAGGGGATGCGCCTCTACAAGGAACTTCTTTCTCACGGAATAGCAAAGGAATGTGCTCGCTTTGTGCTGCCTCTGGCGACCCCTACACGCATTTATATGTCGGGTTCTGTTCGCTCATGGGCACATTATATTTCTCTGAGATCTGCTAATGGAACTCAGAAGGAGCACATGGATATTGCCAATGAGTGTAAGAAGGTGTTTACCGAACAATTCCCCACAGTCGCAGAAGCCCTTGAGTGGGTCTAAATAAGACATATTATAAGAGGTGAAATTTTGGCAACATATCCTGTAGTGAATACAAACACTGGCGAACAGAAAGAAGTGACCATGAGTGTCAACGACTGGGAGCAGTGGAAATCGGAAAACCCTGACTGGATTCGTGACTGGTCTGATCCTTCTACTTGCCCACAACCTGGAGAAGTGGGTGAGTGGAGAGACAAACTAGTCGCCAGAAATCCTGGATGGAATGATGTCCTTGCAAAAGCTAGCAAAGCGCCAAAATCTAGAATCAAAAAAATCTAAGTAACTTATGGCAAGAAGAAAAAGAGCATCTGCAGAGCAACCCATCGGGGTTGGACTCACGACAAAGCAGATGAAGAGGAAAAAACCTCTGAGTTCTGACTATTTGGTTGAAATTGATCCACTCACCGACAATCAAAGAAAACTTTTTGAGTCGTATAAAGACCAGAAGCACTTAGTTGCTTATGGTTGTGCTGGAACTGGTAAAACGTTTATTTCTCTTTATAATGCAATTCGTGAGGTATTAGACGAAAGAAGTCCTTTTGAGAGAATTTATCTTGTTCGTTCTCTTGTGGCAACTCGTGAGATTGGATTCCTCCCTGGAACCTATGATGACAAATCCGATATTTACCAGATT
>Ga0255761_10001783_pt1 | contig 19969 bp, 36 predicted proteins | sample 071ome_29_FD_179961 | JGI IMG/M metagenome (GOLD analysis project Ga0255761, IMG submission 179961) | Coastal salt marsh microbial communities from the Groves Creek Marsh, Skidaway Island, Georgia - 071407BT metaG (version 2) | ecosystem: Environmental > Aquatic > Marine > Intertidal zone >... | reverse complement strand
CTCGTCTCAATGGATAGTTGCTCCGTCGTCTAGCGTGATTCCGTAAACCTGACTCAATATTTGTACAATTGCTTCTGGAACATAGTCAGCCTCTTCGTATTCTTTGGGTACAAACAATCCTTTGAGGTCACCAGTTTTACTGATAATCAACCCAAAGTCGTCGTCTTCCATGCTTTCTTCAAATTGAATTTGATGCTCGCTCATGTATATAATACTCCAATATACAAATATTTATTGAATCAAATCGCTCCATTTGATCAATTTTTTCTTTTTTGTATTTGCTCTGTCAGCAATATCATCCCAGGTTAGGTAACCATGTTGAACCATGAGATCCAACATGCAGTAAACATCGCCCGCTTCTTCTAGCAGTTTTTTATTCCATTCATCATTAACAGTTGCCTTGCGCAGTATTTTCATGCAGACTTGTGTGAGTTCACCGCATTCTTCTGCGGTGATCACAAACAGTTGTTGATGTGTGTCCAGTGTCTTCATGCTGCCACTTTGCCAATAATCATGCTGGTTGGTACTCGTGTTACAGTGCGTCCAAACGGTGTAGCACCTGCGTCTACAACTTCAACAGTCTTTCGGTTCATTTTTTGAATGATACCTTGACGAACATATCCGCGGCTTGACCATTCAATAGTATCACCTTTTTTAAGACCACGCTTGGCTTGAGAACCGATATAGTTCATCTGCTGTTTCCAAACATTTGCAAGAGTATTCAAATCATCTTGTGTTTGGATTTTGCGAATTGCATCAATTGCGTTGATTAATTCTTGTGTATTGCTGTTTAGCTGTGTCATTATATCAATCCTTGTTCTCGAGCTGCTGCTAGTATGATTGGAGTAAAGTTTGCTTCGACTTCGTCTTCGATCTGTTCCCAACGTACTGCACTAATATAGTGTTGGTATCTAATACCTGGAAGAGGAACTTCACCAAACATGCGTCTGTATTCGCCTCGTCTGTTGCCTAGTCCGTTGTTGAATAAATCGTATATAACGTTTTGCGCTCTGCGAAACTTGTCAAGGTGTTTATTAGCAGTGCGTGAATTTTCACATTTGCCTTGCATGGGGATCATTTCATTCAACTGATTAGCCAAATATTCAAATCCAGGATTAACACCCCATTCGCTTTTGAACAACTCTAACTGCATAACAACTCCTTTTCTCAACTTACATATACACTATAACATCAAGACGTCTTGTTGTCAACCTTTTATATAGGCTTTTAACATTTTTTCTTGTTCAGCATATGCTTCAATCTCCCAAGGACGATCAAAGTAGGGAATGTCACTAGGAGTAAACATAGGAAATTGTTTTAATACATCCTGCTTAACGTGTACAAATTCATGAAAGATAGCAGTAACAAGATCTTCATAATCCAGTCCACGCTTAACACGGATTTCGTACTCACGATCATCATCACCTTCCAAGCAATCAGCATCAACATCCAAATGCTTGGTAATCTCTACATCAACAGCAAGTTTACGATGCCGTGGCAACCAATATTTTTTAGCAAACCAAAGTGCTTCAGTAACTACCGCACGTTCTTTTTTAGTACCGCCAATTACGCTGTACAACATTACCAAATTACCTCTTCAGTTACAATCATACGGCGACCTAAGTTCTGTTCAACACAGTTTTCAGTGTAGGTTTTTACAGCACCGTCGTCATACATCACAGTGACGAGAGTTTCGCCTTCTGCATCATCATGTATAGAAGTGATTTCACCTTTTGCAGTGTAATCGCTGTACTGTCGAATAATTCCCATTCCAACTTCAAACATTATTGAACCTCTTTTGCAAGTTTTGCGATATCGGACCAAGTAGTAGCGGATTGTTTAGCAACACTTTGCTTAACTGCTTTTAACTGGTCTGCTTTGGACATTGCGTTGAACATTTGATTTAGATAAACTTGATATGCTGTCATGTTGTTTTCTCCGTCTACATATATAATGTAGCACCAAGACGTCTTATTGTCAACCTTTTTTAAAAAATAATTTTAATTGCAACAATAAAAGCGATGATAGGAGCAATTAGTATTCCAATTTGTATTGCTCTCCACATTATTATAGATTGTTCACTTTGCATCTTCTTCATATCCTTATTTAAGATAATGTGGGCCAGTCCAACAAATGCTATAGCCACCATCAATGATGTTTCCACGAGCAGAGTTACGAGCAGGAGCATTCCAGCCAGCAGCTTTAAGAATGTCACCTTTACGAAACTTATTGTCGCTGTCTTTCATAATGAAACCCCAAACAGAACGATTAGAAAGAACTTTGATATACTTTTTACCTTCAGAAACTTCAATTCCTTCATTAAACTCCTCAACCATCTTTTGCTGGTGCGCACTAAGATTAGGCTCTCTGCCACGACGAGTCATATAGTCATAATACTCAGCTTTGATTTCTTCAATTAGTGTGTTGATTTCTTTTTGCATCAGTGTCACTCCGTTTTCTCAACTTACACTTATAATATAAGACATCTTGGTGCATTTGTCAACCTTTTTCTGTATCTTTTTCAAGAAGTCTTACTAGGTGTGCTAGAATGTAGCAATTTATATAAGTAATACTACGGAGAAGCGGAAATCCGCTTGATTTCGTAGCCAACAAAAGAGAAGGGAGAAATTTCATGGAAATTTTGAACAAAGTAAAAGGATGGGCAGCTGGACTTGCAGATGTAGGTATTAGCATTGCAGCACTTATGATCGTAGTAGAAGTACTGGGCATGGGCGCAATTCCATTCTTTCCAGAGACTAGTGTAGTTGCTAACGTAGCAGGTATGCTGTCAACACTTGGCGCAGAAGGCCTAATGGGCTTGATTGCGATCTGGGTACTTTGGGGTATTTGGAACCGCAAATAAAACAAACCCAACAGGCTGAATAATCCCTAGGAAAATTCAGCCTATTTTTTTCTTTATTCAACTCCAATCTAAAAATGCATGCTGTACACTATTGCTAAGTTTTTCTAACTTTGGCAAATGACTCTGTGTTATTCTCATACTAAAGGTTTCGATATCTTCTGCACCTTTGCGTTCAAACACAATACCGTGTCCTATTCTGTCATATCCTCCAGGATTAAACAGTTTTTCTAATGCAATACCTGTTTGTAGACTTTGCTGTACAGTTGATAACATGTGTTGTTGTGCAAAATTATAGGCATGTTCTAATTTTTGTTGTACACTAGAATGCCTAAAATCTACAATATTTTTGGATTTAACTGTGTTCAGATAGTGTTTGTCATAAACCACAGTCAACCAAACTTTCATTTTTTTAGACAAGTGTGTTTGCGACCAACTTTGATTCAGCAAGTCTGATAGTGTTATAGTTCCAACAGTCCAATCTGTATTGTTTTTTACAATTTTGTTTCTGGACAACTTGTATTGGCTTTTGGTTTTCAATTCAAGTTCTAGTAGAGGAAAGTCAGACCCTTTGCCTGTGTTATAACCTCCTTGAAATTGACCAAGTTTGTCATGAAAGTAATTTCCGATAACAGTTGGTGATGTATCAGAATTTATCCAACTTGGCAAACTATCACCAACTTCGATTCCTTTTACTCGTGTTATTTTCATTGTCTTGTTCCTAGATAATCTTTTTCTTTGTAGCTTTTGATCATGTGACAGCGACAGCACAGTGTATTGATGTTTTCTGCTGTGTCTGCTCCTCCCTGACTTTTCAAATGAATATGGTCTCCATGCATTACACCACGTGCTACACGCAGTTGATGATATGGATCCTCAATTGAAGTAATCTCAGGATCTTCACGTGGATCATAACCACAAGTGTTACATTCCCAACCTCTGTAGAAAGTGTGTGGACGTTCTGGTTTACCCATGCCACCGTATTCTACACATTCCAGTTGATGTTCTCTGCACAATATATTACTGCCTGGTCCATCAAATATGCTGATATCATTAGCGCAGTCTTCTAACATGCATTTTGTGCCACGGCGATGTTGCTCACGCAACACCCCTGGGCCTTTCATTTTGTCCTGCTTTGGATCTCGTAACTTAGCCATTAGTCCCACAAGTCCTCTTTAGCAACTGTAAAGCCATTGTTTGGCGTATAGTTAGGTGCTTTGAGCGTGGTGCTCTTGCGAACTTGTGCAATCAAGAACGGAATACCTGTACGCATCTCTGTAGTAAATCCTCGTACACCCCAGTCTTGATAGCTTTCCGGGTTGGCTTTGGCATACCAATTTTCATATGCCATTTTTACTTTGTCCCAAAACATTCCACTAGGAGAAAAGTCTGCTTCGAAAAAGTCTTTGGTAAACTCTACAAACTGTTGCAAGTAAGCATCATCAACTTTGATCTTCTGTTCATAACACAAGTTAAAGTATTCAAACAACTGCCTTGCTTCTTTTGCATCTACTGGACGTTTTGCGTTCAATCGTTTCCAATAATCTGCAAACATGCGAGTTACTTCAGGATGCTTGCGAGTTTTCAAACTCTTGCTCATTGTGGTATCAGCCAACAATGTAAATGCACCTGCTTCATCATCATCTCCAAACTTGCTGTTGGTAGCAAACAAATCTGCATCACGAAAGTAATCGTTCTTTTGTGCAGTCTCGACCCATTCCTGGTCTGTTGCTCCATCAACTTTAACACCATAGACCATTTGCTTGTAGGTATCAATAAAGTCTAGTGGTTGCTTGGCATCACCATTCAATAGAATAAAGTTACGACGAATTTCAAGTTTTTGACTGGTGCAGTACACAACAATAGGAACTTCACATGTTTTTAAACGGTCACCAAAAACTTTGGTAGCCAAAATGTAAAGCGCCAGCGCGGTGTGCTGGCCATCCCAAGCCACGTATTTTCCATCTTCATTTTCGTAAACTTGTATAGCCATAACCATAGTTTCACGAAATTCTTGAATAATGTTTAGTATGTGACGCATGTTGGGTTGCCGCTGCATACTAGCATCAATCATAATGTCATTGAGGCTAACAGTTTGTGCTTTACACAACTGCAAATCCCAAAACTTTTTCCATTGAGTGTTGTTACGCTTGAACTCTGCAACCATTTGATCCAATTGTGCTTCAAAAAATGGTGCTTTGGCTAGTGCTTCGTTCAGTCGTTGTTGAAGTGTGACAAAGTTACTAGCACTAGTTTCATATTCTTTGTTCACACGAGTAGCGTATGATGTAGACATTTTTATTCTCCTTTGTCTCATACAGCGGCCCTACTTGGCCTTTGAGTAACGGGCTTACTTGCCCTTGGTTGTACGCAGATGTTCAACTGCGCCTTTTACCCTCTCGGGGTATTTTCCCAAATATGTACCTGCTAACAAGTCCATACGGGTAATCAAGTGTTTGTGAAAGTGTTCTATGCTTTCCCATTCACTATACATTCTTTTTGACATTGTGTCAAACAAATTATCTGATAATATTGGATCATCTTGCTCATAGTATGCATAAGCAGCCATGAGGTACCACGGCACCAACATGTTTGGATTTTTATCACAGGTTTGTTTACACAGAGTATCCAAGATCACGCAACATCTCCTGAGCTTGACTTACATCTTCTTCGGCACGTTTGCCTTCTATTTCCATTATAATCATGATTACAAGTGTATCAAGTTCTTGCTGACGGAATCGAGGCAAACTGTCTCTGAATTTTTGTAGTTCATCACCGCTTTCAAAACTCCATATTTTATTCAGCATTTGTACCTGCTGTGGAGTTAAGTCATGCAGTGTTACAGGAACACCTTCCATCTATATCAACCCTTGTTCTTTAGCCGCCGCTAGTATAATTGGAGTAAAGTTTGCTTCAACTTCATCTTCAATTTGACTCCAACGAATGTTACTGATATAATACTGTGACCTAATACCTGGCAAAGGAACTTCACCAAACATACGTCTGTATTCGCCTCGTCTGTTGCATAGTCCGTTGTTGAACAAATCGTAGATAACGTTTTGCGCTCTACGAAACTTATCAAGTGCTTTGTTAGTTGAACGAGCGTTTTCACATGCACCTGACATGGGAATCATTTCATTTAGTTTGTCACGCAAATAAGCAAACCCAGGATTAACACCCCAACTACTTTTAAACAACTCTTCTTGATATCCTCTGTACATAACAACTCCTTTTCTAACTTACACTTATAATATAGCATCAAGACATCTTACTGTCAACCTATTTTAATAAAATTTTAGGTAAATAATAGCAGTACACAATAACTGGTGCTAGTGAGTGAGAGTGATATGATTGATCCGGTTAGTGCAATCGGTATGGCCACGGCTGCGTACAGAGGAATCAAGGCTGCGGTGAGTACAGGTAAAGAATTACATGATATGGCAAGTACTTTGCAACAATGGGCAGGCGCTATGTCAGATTTGGATTTTGCACACAAACAAGCAGAAAATCCACCAATGTTTAAAAAACTATTTGGTGCCAGCCAAATAGAACAAAATGCTCTTGAAGTATGGGGGCATAAACAAAAAGCCAAAGAAATGCGTGAAGAAATGCGCAGTCACATCAGCTTTTTCTATGGACCAAGTGCTTGGGATGAAATTGTTGCTATCGAAGCTAAGATGCGCAAAGAACGCCGTGAAGCAGTGTATGCAGCTGAAGAAAGAAAACAAGCAATACTTGAATGGGTTGTAGGTCTTACTGCTGGTGCAGTAGGACTTGGAATACTAGGTGCAGTGATATACTTTATCGGTTTATCAAACGGTTCTTGGTAATATTATTTCATTAGATATTTTTTCATCTTAGCTAATAATGTTTCTCTTTTAATACCAAGTTTCTGAGCAGCATGTGTTCTATTTCCAGCAGATTCTTTGAGTGCTTCTGCTATTTTATCAATTATAAAATTATCAACTTCATCGTGTAAACAAGTCTCAGATTTCGTTTCTTCTTTCTCAGGCCAAAGTTTATCAAACGTGTTCCAGAAGGTTTGTTGCTCATTTTTGAGTTGTTGCATGTTTTTTTCACCTTGTTTAATTATATATCTCAAATGACGATGATCCATGTTTTTCTCTATAAATACGTATAATACACCCATTGGTGTAAAAATATTTACACCTATTTATAAATACTTGCGGAGAGTGACATATGAAAAAATTGATTTACGCTATTGTTTTTATTCTAGCAGGTCCTGCTGTGAGTGCAGGTCAATTAGAATGGGGGTTTAAAAGTCCAGCCTTTCATTACGGTAATGGATACAGTACACATGTGCTCAGCGTAGAACAGTTGCAATTCAATAGACAAGAAGACATCCGCAAAGAAGCTGAAGCTGAAGCTGAACGTATCGAACGTGAACTTGACAACAGCATCCTAAACAAATTTATACGTAACTTAGAGTCACGTATATACGCAACATTGAGTAAGCAAATGGTTGACAACATGTTTGCTCAATGTGGTGAAGAAACAGGAGTAACGTGTAGTAACAGCGGCACAGCTGAAGTAGAAGGTGCTACTATTACTTGGACAAAGGATGAAACCACAGGAAGTATAACTCTTGTTGTTGATGGACCAGATGGTTACACAGAAATAACCATCCCTGGCGCAGGAGAGTTTAATTTCTAATGAAAAAGTTATTACTATTACTGGCTTGTTTAACACTAACAGGATGCTCAAGTTGGAAAATGGCACAAGATGCTAGAGACAGCATAGGACCTGCCAGACTACAAGAAGCGCCTGAACAAATAAGATTAGATGCTGTTCCTGAGTTAGACGGACCTAAAATTACTATTGCTGTTTATCAGTTCTCAGATAAGACAGGACAACGTAAGCCAGCTGATAAAATTGCTAACCTCAGTAGTGCGGTTACACAAGGTGGTGAAGTTTGGGTAATAAAGGCACTGCAAGAAGTCGGCGGCGGAAGTTGGTTCGAAGTTGTTGAACGTGTAGGGTTAGACAATCTTGTAAGAGAGCGTCAGCTTATACGCAACACCAGAGAAGTTTATGAAAAAGAATTGCCCAATGGACCTACTCCCCTCAAACCCATGTTGTTTGCAGGACTATTGCTAGAAGGCGGTATTGTTGGATATGACAGCAATGTTGCTATGGGAGGAGCAGGAGCTCGTTACCTAGGCATTGGGATGCAAGATGAATATAGAGTTGATACAGTTACCGTTGTTATGAGATTGGTTAGTGTTAGCACTGGCAAAGTGTTAATGAGTGTTGCTACAGAAAAAACAATAGCCAGTTTCCGCAGTGGAACAGATGTGTTTAAATTCTTTGATCTCGGAACCAAAATCGTAGAAAGCGAAATTGGTTGGAGTGTCAATGAACCAGTGAACTATGCTGTAAGAGCGGCAGTAGAAGCAGGTGTTGTTGAATTAATATACGAAGGCGAGAGGAAGGACATGTGGGAATTCAAATAATTCTCACTGAGGAGAGCGTACATGAGAGCCTTATTATTAGCAACAGTTCTGGCTTTAACAGCCACAGTTACACTAGCCAATGACATTTATATAAGTCAAGTTGGTGATAATTTAGATTTAGATATTACACAAGACGGACAAGACAACGAATTCGGTGACAGCACAACAGATGTTACACTGGAGGGAGATGACATGACATTCGCTATTACTCAAACAGGCGATACAAACATTATCAATGCTGTAATCAAAGGTAACAATTATACAGGTACTTGGCAGTTTACTGGAACTAGCAACCAAGTTGATTTGCTGTGTAGCAGTGTTAGTTCAGGTAATTGTGAAACTGTAACACTGGATATTACCACCACCGGTGATGATAACTTGTTTGAACTCAACATTGGGGAAACCAATAGTGCAGACAGTGCTACACTAACTTGGACCATCGACGGCGACGGCAATGTGTTGCAAGCAGAAGTAGATGGCACAAATGCAAACATCAATGTAACAGTGGACAACAGTGCTACAACCAGTACAACTACTGTTAGCGATTTAACAAGTGGAAATACCACAGGGCAAGGTGGAGTACTTGTTGATATTGACCAAGACGGCAATGGTGATGTAAATGGTCACAGTGTAACACTTGATATCACAGGTGGCGGTAATCATTATGAAATCACACAAAGCGGAATTTATGACAATACAGTAGACGGGACATTTAGCGGTGATGATCAAACAGTTACTATTACCCAGTCTGACTAGTTTACTAATACTAGTAGCATCTCCTGCAATTTCAGCAATTGATGCTGGAGAGATAGGTAAAATCAAAGGCAGCGGTGTACTAGAACGAGACGGATCAGTTATTGACGGAGATACTGGCGTAGGTGTACAAAGCATGGATACCGCTGTTACTGCTCGTGGTAGTATGCAAATTGACTTTATCGACGATACTAGAGTTGACATAACTGAACACAGTAGATTGCTAATTGATGAGTTTGTTTACGACCCAGCTGCTGGAAAAGCCAGTTTAGGTTTAAAAGCAAGCATGGGTACAGTGCGCTATGCCAGTGGTCAAATTGCAAAAAACTTTAGACAAAATGTAAAAATACGAACACCTAGTGCAACCATTGGTGTACGTGGAACAGATTTTATAATGGTTGTAGACGAAGTAGGCGGTAGTATGATAACACTACTTCCTAGTTGTGATGTTGAAGGATACTGTTATACTGGTGAGATTGAAGTAGAGACAGACGCAGGGTTTGTTATTATGAATCAAGCATTTCAAACCACTGTGGCAACTATAAGCAGTCAGCCGCCAAGCAAACCTTTAATACTAGACTTGGATGAAAATCAAATCAGTCAATTGCTGATTATACGCAGAAAAAATCCTTATGATGAAGAAGAAGATGAAATAAGATTAAAAGCTCGAAAGATGTTTGACTTTTTGGGAATTGACTTTTTAGAAGTAGAAGAATTTGGCGACGAATTGGCAGACAGTATTGAAGGTATATGGAACACACAATTAAATGACACAACAGGCTATCTAGGCGATTTATTGCATGATATGATAGATCAATTGAACCTAGCATTGATGGCACTGTTTAAGGATGAATTAGACAGACAAAACGCAGAATTTTTCCGTGTTAGACAAACAGGATTAGATCCAAACACTGGTATCTTTTACGAAGAAGAAGGAGACAATCATTTGTTAAGCAGAGAACACAAGCCAACAGATGATTTCTTTCAATTGAGACTAAACATGGATCAAAGTTATGTAATTAACATGGCACAAGGAGGTTGGTATTATTATGACTACAGGTTGGGTGTGGGCAACAGTAATAGCATTGACATTAATCAAAGCAACTACTAGTTACGCAAACGAAATCTATCTCAATCAAATAGGCGACAATGTCGCTGTGACTATCACTCAAGACGGTCAAAACAACAAAATTGGTGATTTGAATAACCTATCGAATAAAGGTTTGCTAGGAAGTTATGGTCCTTCTACATTTTCTTACGCACAAACAGGCAGCAACAATACACTTGGCATATACAATGCTGACATAGGAGACAGTAGTGGTAATCTCACACAGACTGGCGATAACAATGCGTCTGTAATGGATTGTCACGGTGAAAACTGCACCTTGAGCGTTACACAACTAGGCGATGGTAATGATGCTCACGCTGAAATTGGTAGTAGTTACAGTGATGATGGTAACACAATTATAATATTCCAAAAAGGTGATTCCAACGAATCGTATGCAGAAGCTGACGGAATCAGTAATGATGTAGACAGTTATCAAGAATCAGACAATAACTTTAGCCGTGTTGTAGTAACAGGCGATTACAATGCTGTCAATGCTTGGCAAGGCAAGCACGACGATGGCACAGTGGATGTTGATGAAACTGGAGACCACGAAGTATACTGGACTGTAACAGGTGATAACAATATTCTAGACAGTTATCAAACAGATACCAATAGAGGTGGCGGAGGTGGCGCTGGACATCATATAGCAAACATAGTAAATGGTGATAACAATGGTGTGACACATACACAAATGGGTAAGGCTGGACACGACGGATTCATAGAAATACAAGGCGATGACAACACTGTAGATTTATTGCAAAGAGGCAATGGCGGGCAAAAATGGACAGACATAGTTCTTACAGGTGATGGGCATACTGTAGATGTTGACCAAAGAGGCACCTATTATGCCAGTGCTACAGTTGATTTAACCAATAGTGGCGGAGCATACGATTTTACACTAACGCAAAATGTTTCAACTAGTGATGATACTTACAGCATCACTGGATATTGTACTAACAGTAGTGGTTGTAGTTTAAGCGTTAATCGCAACAACTAGTAAATACACATAGTATGTTTAATATATTTAAAAAACCAGAGGAGGTAGATGAGAAAGATAAACTCCAAGAAAGGATCGTTGATATCAGAACCAGGATTGCCGCTATTCGACGCCACCATGGATGGGATCAAAAATCCACTGAAGTTACATCGCCACAATCCCAGCCGCTGGTGGCTAGAGAAACAAAACCTAAACAGACAAGTCAAAGAAAAACAGAAAAAATCCAGCAAAAAGATACACAAGCCGAATTAGATGATATTAGAGCTAAACTGAGGGCAAAACAAAAATGACGAAAATATTAACACATTGGAGTTTAGCATTTGTTACAGTTGTGTTATTAACTGTATTTCATTACAGTAATAATTTTGTTGTAGAAACTGCAAGACTCAAAAGTTTTGATTTACTACAACAGTATGACACACCAGTACACAGTGAAGATGTGGCCATAATTGAAATTGATGAAGCAGCAATTGAAAAGTATGGACAATGGCCTTGGAAACGTGATGTAATAGCAGAAATAATATGGCAACTCAGAGAAGCTGGTGTTGGAGTAATTGTACTACCTATACTGTTTAGCGAGTATGACAGATTAGGCGGTGACCAAGAACTCTTGGATGCAATAGTAGATAACGGTGTTGTAATTGCACAAAATGGTAGTTTTGATGTTAACAAAAACGGAGTGCCCAGAGGTGTTGCAAAAATAAATGATCCTCTTCCTTTCTTGTTTGAATGGGAAGGCATGCTGGGTCCTATACCAGAGCTAGGTGAATATGCAGATGGAGTTGGTGTACTCAACACTGTACCTGAAATTGACGGTGTTGTAAGACGCTTGCCTATGTTGATGCGTATAGGAGAAGATGTTTATCCTGCACTTGCTATTGAAGTTATACGTGTTGCTGTAGGAGAGCCCAGCTATCAAGTAAAAAGCAGTGAAGGCGGTATTGATAAAATGCGTGTACCTGGTTATCCAGTTATTCAAACAGATAGCAATGCACGTATATGGTTACGTTGGAATAAAACATTTGATACTATCAGTGCAGCAGACACACAAAACTTTATAGAGCTACAAGGAAAGACTGTGATAGTTGGTATAAGTGCTGCCGGATTAGGCGGAATTATAGCAAGTCCCAAAGGCGGACAGTACAACTATATGCCAGCCGCAGTATCATTACAAAATATAATAGATGGAGATACAATATCTCGTCCGTATTGGGCATTTATTGCAGAACTTGCTACAACATTTTGTATTGGATTATTAATTGTTATACTTGGACGCTTTGCACCGTATTGGCTAGCAGGATTAGGCATTTTTACCATCGGCGGTCTTGTTGTGTTCAATGTTTGGTATGCATGGACTAACTACCTATGGCTAATAGATGGTACAATTCCGGTGATTACAGTTCTAATCGTCGGATTACATGCAGTGTTTGCACGTTTTGTACTGGAATTCTTCGAAAAGCAAAAGATCAAGAAACAGTTTGCAGGATATGCTAGCCCTACAGTTGTACGCATGTTGCAAGAGAATCCAGCACTTATTAAACAAGGCATGAAAAAAGAAATCAGTATTTGTTTCAGTGACTTACGTGGTTTTACTCCATTAGGAGAAAGTTTTGGCGATGATGTACAAGGTCTTACCAAGCTAATGAATAGTTACATGGACGCCATTACAGAACCTGTACTCTCAGCAGACGGAATGATTATTAAATATATTGGTGATGCAAGTATGCACATACACGGCGCTCCAATAGATGATGAATATCATGCTAAGAACGCTGTATTAACAGGACTCAACATGTTAAAAGCAGTTGAGAAGTTTAATGACAAAATTACAAGTGAAGGCCGCCCTCCTATTGGGATGGGTGCTGGTATCAATACTGGGCTTGGCTATCTGGGAGAGATGGGGTCAACAGCCAGACACAGCTACGATGTTCTCGGAGATGCCGTTAGTACAGCCGCTAGAATAGAATCAAAGTGCAAAGAGTATGGTTGCTTGTTGTTAGTAGGAGAAGCAACTGTTAAACAAACTGAAGATTTATTTTTCTATCTAAAAGTAGATGACTTGCAAGTCAAAGGAAAAAGTGTTGGACTTGGAATTTACACTGTGCTGGATGATGTTAAGAGTCATTTCATAACCAGTAAAAAATACCATGACCAAATGCATGAGCAATACAGAGCACAAGATTTTGACGGTGCTATAAAAACAATCAAAAAAATATACGGCGGCTTTGATGGGAAAATGCAAGGCTATTACGACATGTGGATTGAACGTTGTAAATATATGAAAACACAAGACCTACCCAAGGATTGGAACGGAGTGTTTATAGCATCTACGAAGTAAGTTTTTGTACTAACATTTTCTTAAGGTATTCTTTGCCTTTTAAGAACTCTGTTATCTTTGCATTCTCTGCATATTGGTCTGTGTGTAATGGTGCAGCCTCACCAATCATTTCATGGTCCGCTGGTAGTTTTTCCACTACCTTTAGTCCTTTTATTGTTTCTGTCATTGTCACTCTCACTTATTTGTTGGATATCGTCTAGGTCAATATCCATTTTCTTTCCAGTCATCTTTTCGTACTCTTCTTTAAATTCTAATACACTGTTCAACTTTTGTGTTAAACGTATTAAATCGTTATCTAACATTCTTATTCTATCAACTAGGTCGATTAAATCAGCCATAGCGGCACCTAACACAGGTTTTACCTTTGTTGTTGCCCATACCCATATATAATAGATAAAATAGCCAAGCCCCACCGCTGCAACAATGGGAAAGCCATACAGGTTTACCCAGTCTGCAAAAGCACTCATTCTTTTTCCTGATTTTGTTTGATTAGCCAACCATTTTCATTTACAACAAAAACATCACCAGGCTGATATAAAGGTTGTGATTTAGCATTGGGATTGCCTTCTTTGTCGAACCCCATAACTTCTCCAGGCCAATCTCCCATTACAGTAAACCCATTGGGACCACTGTTGATTGTATAGTCTACCCACATCATAATTTCTCTCCTCAGTCTTTACGTGCGTCATCTTTGCCCTCATTGGCGGCAATACGGTCAACATTGGGTCTCACTCCTAATGCATGACTCATCAGTGCATCAATCTTAACAAGATCATTGTTCATTGTTTGAACACGATTGTCCAAACTTTTAATAATTCCTGCTAGACTTTGAACACTGCCTGTGACGCCGTCGAGGATGAATTTAATTGTGAGGAAAACTAGATAGCCAGCGGCACCAGCTGCCGCTATAGGGAAGCCTACGTCCGCAATTAGTTTGAACGCATCACCCATAAAAGTACTCCTCTGTCTGCACTACTATTTAGCGTAAACAGAGTATTTTATAGGTTGTTTAGTTCAATTAATGTTGCGCTTAGGTTGATTTCAGGATCCGCAACTTGTGTGTGCTTGACCATACTGTTTCTGATAACAATAACAGCTTCGTCTTGTTTGTCCTCTGTGTCACCAAAGAACTCTACATTGCGATACAACCAACGATACATTTCTTCATACTCGTCAGTTCTACAGTTTGCAATAATAAGTTTGCGAGCTTCACGCACCTGACCTGCTTTGAACAGCTCTACCATTTTGATGCGCCAGCCTGTGTCTTGATCGCTTTGCTCTGCTTGTTTCAGTTCACCATCTACAACTGCCATTTGCACGTTGTTGATAGTTTTACGCAAGTCTGGATATGTTGCACGAACGAAACTGTCCAATGTGTCTAGTTCAAACTGTGTGTTGTTTTCAATTAAGATCTCTGCAATACGTGCAGTAAACTCATTGGTGTCCAAACTTGTAATATGAAAACCTTGACATCTTGAATGCAGTGCTGGAATAATCTTGTTTGGATAGTTACAAGTAAGAATAAAACGCACACTTTGATGATACTGTTCCATTACACCACGCAGTGCCGCTTGACCTTCTGCACTAATATAATCAGCCTCGTCCAACAAGATAACTTTGTAATCGCCCCACGGCATAGTTTCACTGAAGTTTGTAATCTTGCGTCTAATAAGATCAACACCGTTGTCACGACTTGCGTTAATTAACAGTACATCAGCATCTTGTACACCCAAGTCATTGATAAGAACTTTTGCCAGTGTAGTTTTGCCTGTACCAGCACTGCCACTAAACAGCAAGTGCGGAATACCGCCGTCAGCAATCCAAGTTTTTACTTGATGCTTTTGTGCTTCGTCTTTGAAAACGTATTCATCTACAGTTTTAGGACGATACTTTTCTACCCAAATATCTTTCATTTTTTATCTTTCAGTTTCATATGTTGTTTAGTAAACCATACAGGAACTTCTGGATTTAAGTCAATCAATTCTTGCTCTGTGTATGTTTCAGGAAGTCTTACCCCGTGTTGTTTGAATTTCTCATAAAAGAAATCTGCTAATTCATCTTTGTCTCGATTTCTATATGGAGAATTTTTAGTCCAGTTTTTTGTCAAGCTATTACCTCAGTTGCTAGTACATCGTAGTTATTATACACAAAACTATAGCTAGTGTCAACATGTTCAAGTTCTAAAAAGTTATCAAACGTTTGATTCCAATTTTGTGTTTGTACAAGATCATCGAACATTGCAACAATTTCGCTATCTTCACTTTCTCTGCCTAACCAATAATGATAAAATGCTTGCATTCTTTCAATAGGTGGAACATCTTGTGTTTGGATACCATTCATAGCAAACCAACGTGCCATGGTTCCCAATGTTTCCTCACCACTATCTACTAGATTGATCCAGTTGTCCAGTTCTGTTTGACTGGGATTTCTACCTTCAAATATTTCAAACACTGCTTCAACTTTTACACGAGTATTGATACTGGGATCTGTATTTGTAATTTCATCTATTTTTTGCACATAGTCTCCACTGTCAAAATCATACACACTGTTTTTTTCCAGTATAGTTCTAACACTGCTTTCACTGATTGTTTCGTGTTCACTTTTGATCAGTGCAACTTGTGCTGCCACTCTAGGAGCACTAAAACTGGTTCCTTCTATACCCCAGCCATCTCCAGTTTCATAATAGTGTACTACAGCAGATCCTTTGTTGCTCCAATCATAAATGTCACCGTCATACTGACTGTACGCACCAACTACAATAGGAAAAATACTACTGGCCCAAGTGGCTACTGCCGCATCATGTAGTCCATCATTGCCAGCGGCAGCGGTAACAGTTACCCCATTCTCCCATAGTGTTTGATTGGATTGTAAATATGCATCATCGTGTGTGTAGGTGTTGTATTTGTCTATGTGTGGATAATCTGTGTTGCGAACACTGCCCCAACTTACATTAATAACATCAGGATTAAAATCTTGATATGCTCTTAACATTGGATCTGGTGTTTTGTCGACATCTACATCTTCTGCAATTACAGTGACTTCTTTGTGATCGTTTAAGAATTCGCCATAAAAATTTTGCAGTACCAAAGGGCCATGTGTGGTAGGTCCTTGAAAAGCGTCCAGTATTACTGCTACAGGTTCACTGTTGTTGGTTAGCTCGGGTACATTGACTGTGGCATTTTCTGCCTTGCCTTTACCACAAGCCGCTATTATAGGCAAATATAAAAATTCAAACCATTTGTGTTTATGATTCTTTTTCTTGTTCACGCAATAATTTCTTCTCTAAACTCAGTTTGTCTTTCATACTCATCACATAAGCTGCGCCTGCTAGTACTGCAATAGCACCTGCTTCGGCGATCAACATCCAAGGATCTGCTTCTTTGCTATGCAACACAATCAATCTACACAGTGCAGTCATTGCAATAATAATTGGCAGTGTAACAGGTATCCTGTTGCTGATATAAAATGCTCCTACCATACCAACAATCTCTGCATAGATAAACAGTAGGAATAGGTCTCCTAATTCCACTTTCATTGCCAGTATCATTTCCAGTACATCCATACCTGCGGCGAACATTGTTAGTGCGCCAATCACTGCCAGCAAAAGTTTCTCACTATAGAACGTTGTCCAGTGTAAACTTTTGTCTAACTTTTGTCTATTCATACTAACCTCATCATGTGTGCGGCAACATCTGCCATACGACAACTAAATGCCCATTCATTATCATACCATGCTAGTACACGAACCAAATGATTGTCAACCACTCTTGTTTGTTCTGGTGCAAAAATACAACTTTCACTGGTTGTGTTAAAGTCACTGCTTACCAGTGGTAATGGCTGATATCCTATAACACCACGCATGTCATTTTTACTAGCACTGTTTACTGCTTCATTAACCAATTTCTCATTGACTTCTTGCTCAAGTTGCACAGTCAAGTCCACACAACTCACATTCTGTGTTGGTACTCTGATAGCACTTCCCATGATTTTGTTTTTGAGTTTTGGATACACATGTTGCAGTGCCTTTGCTGCACCTGTACTGGTAGGTATAATATTTGATCCTGCTGCTCTAGCTCTATACAAGTCTCTGTGTCGTTTGTCAATAGTACCTTGGTCACCTGTGTAACTGTGTACAGTTGTCATTTGTCCATTTATAATACCAAACTGTTCATCTAATACTTTTACTAGCGGAGCAAGACAGTTTGTTGTACAACTGGCATTACTAACAATGTTTTCTGAACTGGTTATGTCTTGATGATTAACACCATAAACAACTGTGCGTTTTATGTCTGCAGCCGGAGCACTGATTACTACTTTTTTAGCACCGTTAAGAGTATGGTTAAGACATTTTAACCCGTTGTTGTATGCTCCTGTGCATTCTAGTACAACATCAACACCGTGCCATTTTAACTGTTCTATATCTCGTTCTTCTGTCCACAGTATCGGCTCGTGTATGGGACCTTTATATGTTCCGTGAACTGTGTCATATTTTAGCAAATGCATGTTTGTTTCTTCGCCGCCGCTGGCGTTGATTTGTATAATCTGCATATCATTGCGTTCACTCATAATGTGTCTGGCAACACAACGTCCTATTCTTCCAAATCCATTTATACCTATAGTAATCATTTATATATTCCGTCTATTGTATAATGTTTACTGTTATAAATTGCCCAACTTAAACAGTCTAAACGATTATACCCTTGACTGCGAAGTTTTCGATACCATGCTATGTAATTTTCTAGCCTAGACATTAAACTTCGTCTTGTAATTCTACTTTACCACTTTGTCCACATTTTGGACACCAATATTTTCCTCTATCAATTTTAAACTTTTTTTGCATTACTGCATATGTAAAATAACCTTTGCAATGATCGCAAGTTATATGATAGATGTATTCTAAATGTGCTTTAAAACTCATAACACTATAGTTTCTATAATTTCTGCACCAGGAAATACACGTTGTATTCGTTGCTCAGCAGCGGATTTAGCATTTGCACTAATATAAGCAGTGCCATATCCATCCTTTAATTCTATATCAAAGTTATCTTCAGCAGTTTTGTGTATCTTAACAACTTTGTTGTTGGGCAAATTAAACAGTACCTTAAAGTCCAAAGCTCTATTAAATTCAATTACATTTGTCATCTTGATGTATACTCCAATACGCTTGTATCGCCTTGCCATACTCCTAAGATTTCCTCAGGATCTAAGCTGTATATTTTTTTGCCTTCTGGATGTTCGATGTCTAAACCTCTACTCCATCTACCGTGTGACACTAGTACAATATCACCAGGTTTGACATCTCCATAAACTTCTGTTCGTTCGCCTACATCATGAACTTCAAAAAATCTACTTTTAATTCCTTCAGTCTTACCATCATCGTCCAGTGTGATTAGTCCGCCTTTTGTACGACCTTCTCCGGGAGGATTTATAAAAAAGCCTAGTACACTGGTTGCTGTTGCTCTTACTTTTCGCATTTATTACTCCGCTATTAATTGTTCTAATGTCTTCAAGACATCTCGGCTATTATCTTCTACTTCTAAGTCTATAGCAGTTTTAACACAGTTTCTTGTAAAGTCAAGTGAATATCTAACACCACTTGAATCCATGCCTGTGTTAATCAAATACACATTACAATTGTGTTGTTCAATTTTTTTCATCAATAGATCACTGTACACACTAACTGCTCTTGGCATAAAAGGTGAACCGTAACAAGGACTAAACAGTGGTTTGATTTCATCAGTGCCAGCTTCTGTGCCTGGCATTTGACTGGTATACCCTGTTTCAAAGAAACGTCTAACTGTGTCTCCTGATATTTTGCTAACAGGTGGAAATACTCCTTTGGCATCCATTGTTAGAAAGAATATGTTATCAGGATGATTAAACTGTTGTGGTTCGTGATAGGCATTTTCCACACAATCAATTGGATAGCTCAGTCGTGCATTTGCTGCACCTGGATTTTCAACTACCAATGTATCACGAGATCTTGCAAGTTCAACAGCATCAAATATTGTTTTGTGTGTTTCTGGTGTTAAGCCTTCGCTCTTAGCATAACAACCTGTTTCGATCATTTCAATACCTTGATCGTTCCAAGCAATTTCATCATCACCTATCAGTTTATAATCGGGATCACTGCTCAGTGTTGTTTTACCAGTGCCACTCAATCCAAACATCAAGTTGGTTGTGTTGTTGTAGGTAAATGCACTGCAATGCATTGGCAGTATATCTTGTTCAGGTAATATAAAACTGATAATACCAAATGCACCTTTTTTGATTTCGCCTAAAAATGTAGTGCCAGCAATCAACATCTCATTACGATCCAAATGCACATAAATTTTAGGTTCGTCAATTTTTAAATCAGTGTTGTGCAGTATGATAAAATCTGCAGGTTTGCTTTTTGGTAGTACTGTAAACATGTTGCGCACGAATTGTGCATGTCTGT
>Ga0255761_10001780_pt1 | contig 19978 bp, 16 predicted proteins | sample 071ome_29_FD_179961 | JGI IMG/M metagenome (GOLD analysis project Ga0255761, IMG submission 179961) | Coastal salt marsh microbial communities from the Groves Creek Marsh, Skidaway Island, Georgia - 071407BT metaG (version 2) | ecosystem: Environmental > Aquatic > Marine > Intertidal zone >... | reverse complement strand
GTGATTTCTTTGACCTTCATGTCCCCGACCCCGGCTACGTGTACCAACTGATTCGCCTTCATGTTACACCCGTGCAACCACCCAAACACCGCCACCTCTCTATCGATGTATTCATTCTCGTGCACCATCTCTGGCCTCGTCAAATCTTCGAATCTATCTCCGATAACGTACGGATGCTGCGACCTCCACATCAACGGTCTCGGTTTCGCCACCGAAATAAACCTCGCTAAATTCACGATGTCCCTTTGATTGTACCTTCCGTGACTCATCCCGCTGATGTAAAACAACTTTGCCCCGTCGTAAATTTCCGTCCAAAACCGTTGTTTCAACACTTTCTTCGTCTTTTTCAACTTCTTCGGCTCCTTGAAATGATCTAAATGCGTCAAAACCCCCATAACCTTGGGAAACCCGTGCACTTGCAACACGTTCAAAAACTCAAACGTTTCCATCTCGAAGCCGTACGACCCGTCCACGCATAACAAAACCAAATCCGCCAACTTCGCCGCGTCGATCAAATCGCACAGACTCTGCCCAACCTCGATAATCTGCACTCTCCTTTTCTTCCCAACCGTCAGCGTAATCGGTCCTTTAATCTCGTTCACCGTTTGCTTCGTATAATGCCTAATTAAACTCCTCACCAACGTCGTCTTCCCTACCGATGGTGGTCCTTGCACCACCACCACGAACGGCGGCGGCTCCTCCGACGTCGTCCGATCGTGCACGGGAACGTGCAGCTTCTTCTCCAACTTCTCCGCGGCCACTCGTCGTCCTTTCTGCGCTTTTTTCGAGGACGAGAATATGAACGCTTTCGCGTTTTGGCCTTTTTGTTTCTCCGTGCCGCCGCCGGCGCTTTTCTTCTTCTTCGCATCTTTCTTCTTTCTCGCCTTGGCGCCCGAGCGAGGGGCTTTGTGCTGCGTCCCTCCTCCTCCTCCGGTCGCCGCGTCCATCTTCTCCAATCACACGCGGATAATGGTGAGTGTATTTATATATCAACCGGTATAGCTGTTCGTGCGCGGGGTGGGCGCTCGTCGCGGGGCGGAGCGAGAGAGAGAGAGAGAAGTGAACGCGAGTGAATCAAAATGCGCTTTTTTCTTTGATGCGAGAGAGACAGAAAGAGTGCGATTTTTTCGATTTTTGTGTATGTGCCCCCCCGGGGTCTTCCCGGCGCGTGGAAACAGACAGACCCAGACAAGAATTTCGATTCGTGAGAGAGATTTTCTTCTTTCGCTATACGTAGGAATTTCGAGAGGCACACTAATCGAGAAGAGCACGAGAGAGCTTTTTCTTCGCGTTCCAGAAGCTCACTACTCAACGCTCCCAATTATCCACAAAAGAACTCTCTCTGTCTCTCTCGCGTTTAATAACGAAAGAGACACACTCACACTTACACACAAAAAAAAGGACGAGATGTCGCCGATGCCGTTGACGTCGACGAACAGAATCGGGTCCTCGATTGGCGCGACGACGTCGTTTTCAACGCGACCTGCGCGAGCGGAGATGATGAAGATGACGACGACGACGACGACGACGACGAGAAGAAGAAGAAGGAAAGGAATGCAAACGAACGCCGAGAAAGGAGGAGGAAGTGGGTACGCCTGGCGCGGAGACCCGATTCCGGAGAAGTCTTTGCCTCTTCTGCCGAACGGGAAAGTCGATTACTCCTCCATCGACGCGTCGCCGATATCGAAAGTTTTGACTTCCACCATTCGGAAACTTTTAGTCCAAGAGGTTGGGAAAGATACCGATCCGAGAGAACACACGAACTTCGAGGCGTTGATGACGTCGGTGAGAGAGGTGAACGATATGAAAGGGACCGCGAAAGACGTGCAAACGAGAGCGAAGAGAGTGTTTAAAGGGATATTACCGGCGTTGTATATTGGATGGATTCCGCCGCTTTGGAAGAAGTTCGTCGATCCCAACGCGCCGAAGTGGGTCACCGGGTTTAGTTTTCATTTGGTGTTTATCGTTTTGTTCCCTTGGTTGATGGGACCGATGGAAGGGGCAGAACACGAGGACGTGGAAGTTCCGGAGAAGTTGAGGAAGACGTTTCCGTTTTTGCCGGAAGTGGTGAGCGTGCCGCAAGCGATCAAAGCGGAACGATGTCGATTTTTGGAAACGAGTTCGTGCGCTTCGGTGTGCGTGAATTCGTGCAAAGTTCCCAGTCAAGAGTGGTTGAGAGAAGATTTCGGGATGAATTTACACATTCAGCCGAATTACGACGATTTCTCGTGCGTGTGGAGCTTTAACAAGGAGCCGCCGCCGTTGGAAGAGGACGCGGCGATTTTAGTGCCGTGCTTTACCAATTGCAACAGCGAGTTTAAAGGCGAAAAGGACGCGTTGAAACAAGTCATGCGGATGAAGCAAGGCGTCGGAGTGACTGAAGATGGCGTGGATAAGTACACCGGGGAGACGTTAGAGGCGATCGCGAGGAGAGCGTCGGAACAAGCGATCGCGGAAGCGAACGCAAACGTCGCCGTCGCCGATGGGACGGCGCTGTCCGAGGAAACGTTTAAAGGGAGAGTGGAAAAAGTGCAAGAAGGAGGCAAGTGCTGGAGTGTGGATACGGAGCGAGCGAATTTGCGGTGATTGAGTTTGGGCGCGTTGCTTATTTATCTGATAAATATTCAGCTGTACATCAAAACAACAAAAATATTATTATCATCATCATCGTCGTCATATTCATTTCCTGTAATATCCCTTGCCGGTATGCGCTCTGGGATTCTCAAAGATTCTCTCAAGCAAATCGTAGTCTCTCCCAACATTTTTTCGAAAGAGTGCATCTTTTCCTCGCGTGGGATGTTTCAAATAAGTACCCACGGTGCCTGTTCGATACCACACTCGTACTAATTGTTTATATCCATTTTCATCCGGCCTGGAAAACGCAAGCACGCCTTCGCGATGGTCATGCTGAACCTTCCGGTATCCGTGTCTGCGCGCGATGGATTCAATCTCGCATGTCGAGAGCATGTCGCCATCGCTGTCGGAGTCGTCGCTGTAATAGCCCATATCGTCGCTTCCAAAATTCGTCCGGGTTGATTTACATATATATATATATATATGATATGATATGATATATAGTAATCTCTCTCTGGACAGATGGAGAGAAAAGAGATTGAGGGATAGAGAGAGAGAGAGAGAGAGAAAGATACCGCGCGTACCGTTGACCAAAAACGTGCAAAAATGTTTAGGGTTTTTTCTCGATTTGCCTGCTTATTTGTGTGCACTCTTCTCTTCTTTCGCCCTCTCGCGCTTTCGTTCACAAACGAAACACGCCGTTATGCGCGGTGGCATTTTAGCCGAACGAACTCCCACTGGGTCGCTGAGTCCTTCGAACGACGACGTTCGAGCAGTCACAAAACGAACGCCGCGCTTTGCGACGACGAGGAGAACACTTCGAAACCCACAACGACACGGCAACAAAGCGTCGATGGCTTCTTCATCTTCGGGAAAAAATGCAAACCTGGGCATAGAAAGGCGCGAGTTGGAGGATTACGTCGACCCGAAGTACTCCGCGGTGACCATCCACAACGACACGGCGTATTTCGCCGGTCAAGCCGAACTCGGAGACGGAATTCGCGAGCAAACTTTGAACACGCTCGCTGAGTGCGATCGCGTTCTTAAACTCGCCGGTACGGACAAGAAACACCTCCTCTCCGTCATGTGTTGGCTGAAGGACATGTCAGACTACAAGGCTTTCAACGAAGTCTACCTAGATTGGATAGAAAAAGAACACAAACCGGTTCGCGCGTGCGTGAAAAGCGAAATGGCTTTGCCGGAGTACCTGGTAGAGATTCAAATGATCGCTGCGGTGCCGCCTTCGAGATAAATATATAGCGTGCTCACATGTGGCGCGAGAATACGAGATTCGCAACTCTATGTATATACGACGATACGTTTATTGGGGGGGAGGGGGGTGAACCAGCACTACTCGTCCACCGAACGCGTTCAATGAAATCGTCTCGATCTGTATCTATCTTTTTTTCTCTTCGACGGCCGCTCTGCCTCGCGACGCGAAACGACAACGCGTAATAACAAGAGACTTCACACTTCTTTTTTCCACACGTCGGTTTCTGTGTTTTTTTGTTTAGGGTTTTTTGCAGTTTCTCGTCCCGTGGGGGGAAAAAGATTACTGACGCTCGCATTGAAAAGCGCGCGCTTTTGCTCGAACAACAACTCGCAAACAAAAGAAGAAGCCGATCGAAAGAGAGACGGATCAAAAAGACAGAGCGACAGAGACGAATTACGAACGGTTTTCCGTGCGTGCGTGTGCGTGTGTGTGTGTGTTTGATTGAAGTAAACGAAGAACAAAAGAAGAAGAAGTTTTAGAGATATTTTACATCATGAGCGTCTCTACGGCGGGGTTGGCTTTCCTCACGGGCGGCGCCGCAGCCGTCTACGCGGAGAGACAAGGCCTCGTGCCGAAAGAAATGCCCTCACTTTCAGACATTCCGACGGATTGGACCGCGTTGATCGCTAAAGCGAGAGAAACCGTGCTCGGAGGCGCGACGGTAGCGGATGTCGTTTCGGATGTTTCCAAGACCGTGAGCAGCAGCGAGGTGGTGTCCTCCGCTTCGGGGAAACTCTTATTGGACGCGTCTTCGTCTTCGTCTTCTTCTTCGACGAAAATGAGCGCGTTGCAAGTGGCGGCGTTGCTTTCTGGTGCGGCGACCGGGGCAATCATCGCGTATTACGGCACGGAGAAATCCTTGGAGAAAGCGAAGGAATTCGCCGTCGCTTTCAAGAAGAAGGTGCACTTGTTCGATTTGTGGTTGAAGGAGGTCGTCGTGGATTTCGCGTGGCCGGGTTTGGTGAAAGTGTTTTCTGTGTTGAAGACGCAATGCGGGAAAGTGTTCGTGTGCGCGAAAACATTCACGAAAAAGACGTTCGCGGTGACAAAGATGGGCGAGTTGAAGCGAATCGTTTCCGCGGACAAGATTTACAAGGCGAAGGATTCCGTCGTCGTGATGATTACGCCGACGTTGATTGTGGTGAAGAACGTCGCCATGAACGGCGTAGAACGAGCGACTTTGTTCAGCAAAGCGAGTTACATGAAAGCGATGGCGTTCGCGGACACGTTGGTAAACAAAATGAACAAGAAGAATGAGAAGCGAGAGAAGAAGGCAAAGACGAACAAAAAAGCGCCTCCCGCGCCAAAGACGACGACGGCGCCGGCGGCGCCCAAGCCAACCGCCCCGACCGCGTAAATGAGAAGAAGAAACGTTGCACATATATTCACACAAACACACCCACAAGGCCGCAACGTTGAAGTTGCTGTTGTTGTTGTTGTTTTCCTTGTTTTATTATTATATATTGTTATACTATCAGTCGTAAAATGTGCCTCTCGTATGAGCGTAAATTCAAAATTTGTCGTCACTTCTTCTTTTTCTTCTTCTTCTTCTCCGCGGGAGAGAAGAGAGAACCACCACCACCACCACCACCACCCGCGGAGGACCGTTTCGAAATTCTCAGCGATGCAGCAGCATCATCATCACCTGCACGGCAACAACAACAACAGCAACTACGCGTCTTGGCAATCCTCGTACTCTTTGAACGCGTTACCGCTCTCCCCAACCGTAAGAGCTAAACTCCAATTTTGCGGGTTTAACGCCGTCCAAGACGTACTCAGACATCACTCTTTACCCGTGCAGCTGGTAAAATCCGTGCCGTCGTTGACGTTGGACGAAGCGCAGGACGTGTTGAAGGCGTGTAAAACCGGGTTAGATGGATTCGCGCTGAGCGGAGCAAAATCAGCCTCGGAGTTGTTGAAGAAAGAGAGAGAAAGAATACCTCTGGTGACGTTTTGTAAGGGCGTGGACGGGATTTTAGGCGGGGGCGTGCAGACCGGAGAAATCACGGAATTTTGCGGCGCCCCGGGAGTAGGGAAGACGCAAATCGGGATGCAGTTGGCTGTTTCGGTGCAACTGCCGAGTGAATTTAGTGGTATCGAAGGCGAGTGCGCGTACATCGATACGGAAGGGAGCTTCACATGCGACCGGTGCGAGGATATGGCGATTGGCGCGAGAGGGTATTTAGAGAGGCGAGTGCAAGAAATGAGATGTTCAGAGGAAGAAAGGAAAGTGTTTCAGGAGTGCTTAGAGAGTAGATTTTCAGTAGAGGCGATTTTGAAGAGGATACACGTGTTTAGGTGCCACGAGGTGACGGAGTTGTTGGCGTGTTTGGATTACATGCCGGAATTCGTAAAGGAGCATCCAAAGGTGAAACTCGTGGTTGTGGATTCGATCGCGTTTCATTTTCGTCAAGATTTCGACGACATGGCGCTGAGAGCGTCTATTTTAGCAAAGACGACGAACAATTTGATGAGTTTAGCGAAAAAATACGAGTTAGCGGTGGTGACTATAAACCAAGCGACGACGAAACCCGGGGGCAGGTTGGCGCCGGCGTTAGGGGAGTCGTACGCGCACGCGGCAACGACGAGAGTGGCTTTATCGTGGGGCAATGAAGGGAATAGGATCGCGTACGTCGCAAAAAGCCCGAGGTTGGCGAATAGGAAAGCGATGTATGCGATTACCAGAGATGGCGTGAGGGATCCGCCGGCGGTGAACGCGAACAAGCGTAAATTCACCTAGTGTACTTTTACTACTATCATCAAATTTTAGAGCGCTACATAGCTATATATAATTACATACACTGCTAAACTATTATCATTATTAGTATTAATACCTATATTTCGTCGAATAATCCTTCGGCGAAACCACTAAACCTTTCCCTCGTCTGGCGCCGCTAAACACGCACTCCACAATGTCGATAAACTCTTGCTTCGAATCCATCGCCCAATTTATCTTGTTGTTATTCCCGGTTCCTAAATCAATCATTATGTGCTTATTCCTGAAGAAAAACATGACCGTGCACGGATCGTACAACTCGTACATTTCGTTAAAATCTGGAACTTCGTCGATGTCCACTAAATACGTCACCGCGAAGTTTTTAATCTTCTCCGCGACGTTGCTGAGAATCTCATCCTGTCGCATGCACGTCTCGTCGCCGTCTCGGCCGAATCGGATTATAACGACGCGATCTTCCTCGGACAGAATGGCCTGGTCCACGTGCCAACCGGAGTGTAAGTGAGGGAGGAGGTAGGACATTCTTCTTTTTGTTGTATATCTGTGTTGATTCGAGCTCGCGCGCAAGTGTGTGTGTGGAAGTGTCGGCGGAAATTTTATGAAGTAAACGACAAACGACTTTTTAGGGGAATTCAAATGTGTAGTATTCAATATTGAAACGCTTCTCTCTCTCTCTCTAATCACACCGTCAGTGCGTTCTCTTTGTTTACCTGCGCTTACTGCCTTTCTTCCTCTTGTCGCCTCTCCTGTCCTCGTCGCTGGCTTCTTCGTCCTCCTTTCTCGCTTTCTCTTCCATCTCGTCCCAATCCAAAACGTCTTCGTCGTCTTCGTCGTCCTCGTACTCGCTGCCGTCTTCGTCCTCCTCGTCTTCGTCGTACATGGACTCGCTTTCGGATTCCGATTCCGACTCTTCCTCGTCTGAGGACGGTTCAAATTCGGACTCTGGGTCAGAACCTTCGCCGTCTTCTTCGTCTGAGGACGGCTCGTTGTTCAAAAACTCCCATCCTCCGGCTTCTAACCACGACTCAGGATCTTCTTTAATCTGCCTCAACAACGGCTTCCAGTTCAAGTTCGCTTTACCTTCGTAGTATTTCACTTCTAAAGTCGTCAACCATTGCTTGATGTTGTCGAGATTCTTCGAAGGTATTTGGTCGATTCTGTGAACGTCTTTGTTAAAGTCTTTGAAGATTATGGCCATGTCGAAGTTTTTCAAGTGGTAACCGACACGTTCCAAGTTGACGATTTCGATATCTTCCGCATGGATGACCAAGGGAGGGAACTCGATGAGTTCTACCAAACACGAGGCGGTCGGGACGATGCGCGCGGTAGATTTGTACGCGACCCCGTCGAATGCTAAATCGTGGTACGGGGAATCGAACTCTAAACTCATGTCGGGGTAATCCTTCTCCCAGATTTCCTGGACGCGTTTGCAAAACTGCGCGAATTCTTTTTGGACGCGTTTTTGTCTCTCGCGCTCCCGCTGCTCTTCCTCGATTTCGTCCGGATCGTACATGTTTTTGCGACTGCCGTCCAAGTTTTCCGTTGCTTCGATGACTTCTTGATAAAATTGTACGTCGTGCGTTTTCTTCTTTCCAATCATGATTGGGTTTTTCAAGTGGAAGTGAATGAGTGTTTTCACTTCCTTCTTCGCCGGTTGGAAGAAGCACGAGCGAATGTTTTCGTACATGATGTCCACTTGTTCATCCATTTTAGCGCCAATGTATCGCAAACCGTTCGCGTGCGCTTCGAGAGTGCCCGCCTTACGACCGCCTCTACCACCGAAAGTCGGGAGCATCCACAAACCGGTCAATCGGTGGACTCTACCGCTGGTGAGTTGCAACTTGGCTTGTCGAACCAACGTCGCTCGTTCAGCGCGTTCGGTTTCTCTCGCGACAACATTTCTTCGCAACGTTTTGATTTCATTGACGACAAAGTTGGCGTGTCGCGGATCGCTCGATCTATACGAAAGCTCTTTTAAGAAGATGTTGTTCGGAAATCGAATGGCGGGTAAGTATCCGGCGTTCGCGGCGGCTGAGGTACCCATCGGGACTTGGAAGTTGATGCGAATGAAACTCGCGCCGGCGTCTTGCGAGACCGAACACGATTTGATCGCCAACACGTGGAATGGGACGAGCATACCGCAAACTGGGAGTAAAACCGCCTCGCGATCGTTATCTACCGCGATGACTAACTCTTTTCGAGGCGCGGGAACGTCCGTGACGGATTTGTACGCAACAAAATCCGCCGAAGCGCCGGCGCCTTTCCCGCCTTTTTCGACATCGTTTTGCGCATTCATCAATCGGTCGTACGTTTCGGCATTCTTCTTATCCGCCAACGCTTTTTGTTTTCGCTGACGATCGGCTTCGGCTTTGGTCGTGATGGCTTCGTCACCTCTCGTCTTCGCGTCGAGAATGACACCACCTCTGGCGCCGGTATTCGCGATATCTTTATCCTCTTCTGCGCCGTCGTCGTCGTCCTCTTCGTCAGATTCGTTGACGGCATAGGAAATGTCCGAAAGCTTCTTAGTGTTTTTCGTGAGCTCTTTGTTCGCAACACCGTCCGCGGTAACTTGCACGGAGTCTGCGATCATAATGGCATAGTGTCGAGATTTGGCTTTCTCGTCTGCGGAGGTTTCTTCCAATCCGTTCACGCCCAATGCGACGTTGAAAATCATGCCTTCCTCAATCGTGCTTTCGCACTTCCCAGAGAGCATATAAAACGCATCTTTGAACTCCAAGCCTAAAATAGAACCGACGTTCTTGTTCAATTTCGAGCTCAAATTCATATCCTTCAACTTTTCGTTTTCTTTCTCCGCCTCTTCCAACGCTTTTTGCGCAGCCGCGTACACGTCTTTACACAACTTGCCCGGTTTTAAAGCCTCCACTGCGGCGGTTTGCGCCTTCAAGCACGCCTCGTAGACCGCCTCTTGCGTTTCTGTCGGATCGATCAAATACGTTCTCCCGATGTTCGCGCAATACTGCGTGTGCCTCGCCCCTAACGACACGTGAATGACTGCTGGCGTCGATCCAAAGTGTAACTTCTTCTCAGAACACACCGCGTTGTACTTCAAATCGTACTCGCCGCCGGATTGAAAAATCGGCGGGTAGCAAATATCCACGTCTTCGTGACTAATATCTTTCAATCCTAACGTTTTCCCGGGCGCTAAAATCGCGTCCTCGGTTTTCTCGCTCAACTTTACGTGGGAAATCTTCAACTCTTCCTCGATCGCGTTCTCCACTTCGCTCACCGCAAACTTCATCGCCTCCGAGCACAACTTCACCGCGTTGTCGACAAACTTCATCTCCTTCTCGTCTTTCTTCGATAAAATGCACGCGATGCCGTGCGTCACGTCCGCCAACTTCTCCGCACCTCCGAGCTTTTCCACCGACATTTGCATCAAATTACCTTCCTTTAACTCTTTCGCGCACGCGCCGACTTTTTTGCACTTTTCTTGTAAAATTTTCACCAACGCTTCCACCTGCGCCGAACCGTCTTCGTTCTTCGGCTTGGCGTGGATGACTAACGTACCTTTGATGGCGTCTTCGATCGTCGCTCTCGCGGATTCCAACAGCTTCGCTTTCTTCCCGGACGCGATCGCGTGCATTTCGTTTCCACCTTCTCCTCTTTCTTCTTTCTTGATGAACGCCATCACCGTATCCGGCAACTCGTACGAAAACAGCCAAATCTCTAAACTGACTGCTTTTAAATACCGGAGTTCCTCCTCTTTGTTCGCTCCGGAACCGAGAAGAATCCCATCGCTTCCGTTGAAAAACGAGGACGTTTTCGAATCCGACCAAACCTCGTAGAAGGATTTCAATCGCTCGGAGCACGACTCCGCGTCCATGGACGGACCCTCTTTCTTTTGTTGTTCGGAGGACATTTTCTCGGGACCACACTGACTCGCAAAAGCGAAAGAAGAAGTGTTTGTTCGTGCGTCTCTCTCTCTTTTTTTTAAATCTCGCGCGCACCGAAAAAGGTTTCTCTCTTTCGATCCTTTTACTCTTCGGCGGGTGCGTTAGCGGTTTTACGTGCGTTTCTCCTTAAAAAAACCAAAAGCGAAACGATATACGTGAAGAGCTCTTCTTCCCTCTGATTTGTTCGCGGACAAATCTGCCGCGCGCGCGAGTGTGGGGTGGTTTAGTTTTTCTCGCGCGCGCCTTTCGACTCTCGAAAAGTGGTGCGACTGCCCAAGAGAGAGAGAAATTTTTTTTTTTTGAATTCAGAGTGAAACCCTAAATTATTTGTTTTCGAAAAAAACAAAGAGGAAGTCATTCAGCAGAAAAGAGGAGAGAGAGAGTCAGAGAGAGAAAAAATGTTGAGGTCGTCGACAACCCCAACCAACGCCATCGGACGATGTCGTCGTCGGCGTCACCATCATCAGCAGCAGCGTCGCGCTCACTTTCGTCCGTCTGCGCGTGCTTCTTCTTCTTCTTTTTCTTCTTCTTCTTCTCCTTCTTCTTGTTTTTCATCCTTCTCTGCCCGTCGCGTTTGTAAAAGTTCGTTACGGCGTGCGGCTGCGGACGTGGGGAACGTGGTAGAAGAAGATGATGATGAAGTAAATGAAGAACCGCAGAAACAACAAAAACAACAACAAAAAGAAGAAGAGCAAACGAAACGTAAGAGACGGAAAGCGTACATAGACGGCGCGAACGTCTGTTGGGCGTATTGCGCGGCGTTGAGAGCTTCGAATAATGCGAATGCGAAAATACCCATATCCACTGCACTGACCATAGTATGCGAATACTTTCGCGAGGTGGAAGAGTTCGAAGAGGTGGTCGTTTTCGCGCCGAAAAATTATGCGAGAGGGAAGTTGAATGGCTTGTGCGACGGAGGAAGTTTACGGTTGTTGCATCCCGAGAAAGTTCGATACGTGGGCGATAACGAGTGGGAAAACGTGTACTTGCGACAGATGGTCGACGACGGCGTGTTGAAGCTAATCGATAGACAGAACGACAGTCGAGGGAGGAGCGCGGACGATTTAGCGATTTTGGACGAAGCATTTGAACATTCAATCAACGAGCGGCACAATACCGTCGTCGTCGTTTCTAACGATAAATACGAAGGACACTGTCCTTCGAGCGCCAGCGGCGATAAAAAAGCGTTTAGAGACTGGTTGAAGAGAACCAGGAAAGGATATGAATTTGACATCGCGAAATTCGACGTCACGACGGTTGAGAAAGAGAAATGGCCGAAAGTTGGTGCGCTGAATGGGAATTTACAATGTCCGGATGGATTCGACGAGTGGGTTGAAGAGGAGCATGCGTGGGGAAGTTCGCGTCCCTGGTCGAAGGAAACGACGTGGACCGAACGTAAATTTTTTTCGAGGAAGAAGAAGAAACGAAGAAGAGGCGGCGTAGGAGGGTCCAGAGTCGCAGCTGAGCCGCCAGGACTTCAGATTAAGAACGAAGACGGGGAAGTTTTTCCGCACCACGTTTTACCGCTCGAGTCTTTGAACGTAACTTTCACTTTGAAACAATAGAATTTGCAGCGCGTTGTAATTGTATTTGAACCTATGTTGATGATGAAATTAAATTTTTAATACTCGTCGTAAACTATATAACACTCTAAAGACTAATAATAAACAATAATTAGACAATAATAACAATATAATAATAAACAAAATGATCATGATTTACTGATCTGTGCATAATGATGACGTTCCTGTTTCGAGCGTCATTTAATGCTGCGGGCGGTGTCCCGGGTGCTCGTCTGGCGTTGCAGCCATCGCCGCCGTACCTTCTGGGGTCAAAAAGTGGTTCGGGTACGTCGCGGACATTTCCTTCAAGCGAATTTTCGCCACCGGGTTATTCATGTGCCACAAGCACGGCGCTTTGCCGGTGTACTTGTAATATACCTTATCTTTGCTGTCTTTTCCGGTATCACTAACGGGGCATCCGTTGGTGCTGAACAAAATAGAACCATCCGCGTCCAATTTGTGTCGTCGATCGCCTTGTCGCAACTTGGCCATGTTATACGCGTTCAAACATAATTGGTCGTCGAAACCTCGCAAACCGGCGTATTTTCCGTTCCAATCCGCGTCAGTCGCCCCGTCTGGTCGGCATTGGTATCCCCACTCTCCCGGCCATTCTTCGGTGGCAAATTTATTCATTCTCGCCTCCGTGCTCGTGATATACTCCAAAAGGGCCTCTTTCCTCGCCATCCACCCGCCAGCGTTCGGCCAGCCGTTCGGAATATCGTTTTTATTGATCGGCGTGACGCCCTCCGCCATGCCGATATCCCCGAACGAGTGCGACAATTCATTCTTCAAGGCTTTTTCCGCTTCTCGATTGAAATAATCGGAAATTTCGGGCCACAACTGCGTCTCGCCTCCGAACACCATGTCTGCATCTGCCTTCGTAAATCTTTCCTTAAACTCAGCCGCGCTGCATTGCAAAAACACGTCCGATGCGTCCGCGACGACTACGATCGGGTTCCCTGGCATTACGTGCAACGCCGCTTTCAATCCGATGACTTTATCCGCAAATCCGTGAAACTGCGTCCCTTCTCCGGACATAACCACCTCCAATCCGTTCTTTCGCGCGGAATCGTAAATGACCCAACCAAAACTATTCATATCCGTCGCGTGCGCGGTCACCACCACGTCTGCCGAATCCGCCCCTGCCGTCTTAAACACCGGCATGAACTTCTTCGGATCGCCCTGTCGTTGTTTCTCCTCGGTTAACTCCTCTTGGGTGATGTGACCTTTCTCCACGGATTCGCCATCGAATCGGAAAAACGGCGCGTCGTGCCATTTCGTGTCTTGGAAAAACGCGTACGGGACTTCCATTCGTTGCCCGGGAAAGACGTTGTTGTTCAAGTCGTAGTTATCCCCTAAGAACGCGGTGCTGTCTTTGCTGTAAACCGGATCCGTCGCCGATCGAAAAAACGTCGGCATCAAGTATTTGGACGACGCCGACGGGACGTACCCAGCCTTGTTCAGCAAAGCCACGGCGCCGAGAATGCCGGTAGTAATCACTGCCCCGGTCGTGACCTTCACGGCGACCGAACCGAATTTCGAGCTAAACGTCGTCGCTGCCGTCGACGGCGGAGATGGTTTCTCCTTCAACAGTTTGGATTTCTCGGTCGGGGTCTCCATATTGTTTTTTTTCTTCTCTTATTTATACGGTTCGTTTTCGAATCGCCGCGAGAAAGGAGAGCGCCGAGTTTAAACCGCTACTGCTGACTACAACTGGCGTCGTGCTTCGCTTTACGGTTTGGTGCACTCGCGTTCAGTGCGCGCGCGTTTGCGTAAGGAAGCAGAGAAAAGTGGGGGGGGGGGGAGATTTTATGTGAGCAAAAGGGTGTTACTCGTACGCGGCTTTTAAAAATCAGATTTTCTATTCTACTTTTTTTCACAAATCGATGGATGAAACGAACGCTTTATTCGCCTTTCTGAAGGACCAGGCGAGTCCCCACCTTCTCGTTCTTCCTTGCACGAACGCCGTCTCTCGAATTTTCTGGACGTCTTTCATCTCTCGCAAAGTCTTTTTGGCCATTTTTAGAGTCGCTTTCGAACCGACCATGGTGGTGAACCATCGAACGCTCGAGTCGGCGTCGGCGTCGGCGCAAACGGCGCTTCGTTTCTTCGTCTCGGCGGTTGTTTTTGGCGGCGGCGGCGCGGGAGCGTTTCGCGCGACGACGCGGCGAGACTCGAGAATCATTCGTCGCACGAAACTCAATTCGCCGCCTCGACAACTGTTTTCTTTCGCGGTGCCACCGAAATTTGTTCGCGGGTTTTGAGAGGATTCGGACATGGTGTTGAAGAACGGCGGGTTGCACACGGTGAAATCGACGCGCTCTTCTTGGAAGAGGTCGAGATCGAGGATGGGCGGTTCGTCTTTGTCTTCGTCTTCATCTTCGCCTTCTTCGCGACGAGCGACACCGCTTCTTCGTTTCGCAACCTCCCGTATGCTAATTCTTCTTCTACTTTTATCCAGCGCGTCGACTTGTTCAGTCGTCTCGTCGCGACTACACTCCACCGCACCAGCCGCGAGACAGTTTCTCCGAGCGTTCTCCACCGCTTCCTTCGTGATATCGGTGCCGAACATGTCCCACTTCGGATGTCTCGCGGTGAACAACAGAGCGAATATCGCCGACGCGCCCGTTCCGACGTCCACGCCGCGCACGTTTTCATCCTCTATGCGCACGCCGTCCTTCTCTAATAAACTTTCCACCCACTCGCAATAGTTTCTGCGTTGCGTAAAGCCGGGCACGAGATGACCTTCCGGTATGGACCAGTTTTTCACGCCATTCTCTTCGAGTAAAGCTCGGCATAAATCGTGCGTCGCTTGCCAGGAGGTGAAATCTATAAAAGTTTTCCTCGTCCGTTTTGTCGCTCTCCCTCTCGTCGCGTCGTTCTCGTCGCTGTCGCTTTTTTCGCCAGGCGTCGTCGTCCTCCTCCTCGCGTGTCGCGCGAAGTAGTCGTACTTTGCCGCCAACCGAGTGAAATCTGGTCGTTGTTGCTGTTCTTCTTCATCGCGCTTCCGTTTCGCCAGAGACGACGACGACGTCCCCGCCGTCGATGATGGTAACTCCGGACCGATGATCATTTCTCTGGAGGCGTGTATCGCGCGTAACGTTCGAAAACTGTGCCTCTTCTGCGCATGTTTTGTAAACACGTGTTGATGTTGATATTGTTATTTCTGCAGAACCAAAAGAGTTGGTTGGTTGCTTTTTGTGGTTCGACAGAAGTAAAATTCGTGGCGCAAAAGGAAAAAAAAGGGGGAGAATGCGCACCTTTTGTTTGCACTCGCGAGTAGCGTCCCTTCGGGGTGGGTTCGTTGGTGCTCTCTCCTTCGGGTTATGGTAAGTTTCGAAGGGAAAAGACTTGGGGAAAAGAGCAAAAAAAAAAGTAAAAAACAGAAAATTTTTCAAATTGCTATTTTCAACGCGTTCTGACTCCACTAAAACGCGCGCAAAACCAACCACACTCGCTCGTTTCTCGCTCTCCTTCCCCTCGACTGTCGGCGAGTGCGATCGTTTCGTCTCAATTCGCGTTCCATCTGGCCAATAATTTAGTGCAAAGTTGGCTAAAAATTTCAAATCGCAAAAACCGATCGTTTTAGACAAAAAAAATTACATCTGCTGAGTCGGTATAGGATGCCAGTGTTAGATTCGTCGAGCGACGACGACGACGTGCCGTTGGCGCAGAGAGTCGTCGTCGCCGCCGCTGCACCCCCGGCTCCGGCGCCCCCGAGCGGCGGTGGTGGCAACGAGGAGGAGAAGAAGCCAGAGGTGGTGGTGGCTCCTGCTCCTGCTGCTGTGCCGGTGGTGGTGAAACCGTACGTTGCGCCACCGATTCAATCGCCAACGACTAATAACACAAAGAGTGCCGCTCCCGCTCCCGCTGCGGCGGAAGCGCCAAAACAACCAGCAGCGGCAGCTCCAGCGAGCGCTAACGGTGGCAGTGGTGGTGGATTTGTCATCCCGAAACGACCTCGCGCGGACTCGAGCTCGAGCGACGACGACGTGCCGCTAGCGCAAAGGGCGAAAGCGGTCGAGCAAGCGAAGAAACCGCCTTCGGCGGCGACGGGGGCGCCGACGAGCGCGGCTAAAGTTGAAGGAGGTGTAGTTATTCCGAAAGCAAAACCGGCGGTGCCTGAAGTGGTGCGTCCAGTGCAGTCGCGACCGATGATGGTACCGCAAATCGCGAAGAATCCAAACGTTGCTGCGGCGAGTAAAGGAGGACGCCCGGTGGACTCCTCGGATAGCGACGACGACGCGCCGTTGGCGCAAAAGAAGAAATCTTTAGATTCGGAGAAGAGGACGAAAGAGGAGAGAGAACGAAGACGACGAGAGAAGAAAGAAAGAAAGCGCAAACGAAAAGAAAAGAGAAGAGAGGAGAGAAGACGACGAGAGGCGGAGCGACTGGGCGGCGGTCGACACACGGTGAAGTTGAACTCTTCCTCCGGCGTAAAGAAGAAAAAATCGAGCAGCGGTGGAAGTTCTAGACGAGCTAGCGCGGGAGGTAACGGTAAAGGACAGGAGATTATGTGGACACAGTTGGAGCACCAAGGCGTTTTGTTTCCTCCAGAATACGAACCGCACGGGGTTCCGCTGACGTACGACGGCAAAGACGTTTATCTCGAACCGCACGAGGAAGAAGTGGCGACGTTTTTCGCGGTGATGAAAGAAACAGACTATGCGTTTAAACCGGTGTTTCAGCAGAACTTTATGGATGGTTTTAGGCGCATACTGAAAGGTGGAAAGAACGCGCACATCACGGACTTTGAGAAGTGTAACTTTCAAAAAATTTATGACTGGGATCTCGCGAGAAGAGAGAAGGTCAAAGCGCGAACGAGCGAAGAAAAGAAACAAATTAAATTAGAAAAAGATAAAGCGGAAGAGAAATATATGTGGGCGACCATGAATGGTAAACGCGAGCAAGTTGGCAACTTTAGAGTGGAGCCGCCGGGATTGTTCCGCGGTCGAGGCGAGCATCCGAAGATGGGAAGAATCAAAAGGCGCATTCAGCCGGAAGATATCATCATCAACATCGGTAAAGACGCGAAAGTGCCAGAACCTCCCGCCGGACACAGGTGGAAAGAAGTGCGACACGATCAAACCGTCACATGGATGGCCGGTTGGAACGATTCCATCAACACGAAAGATTGGAAGTACGTACAGTTTGGCGCGACGTCGAGCGTGAAGTCTGAGTCTGACAAGCAAAAGTTTGAAAAGGCGCGAACTTTACACGAACACATCGGCAAAATCCGCGACGATTACCGCAAAAACATGCGAAAAGACAACAAAGAAACCGCACAGTTGGCGGTGACGACGTATTTGGTCGATAAATTAGCTTTGCGTGCCGGTGGTGAGAAGGACGAAGACTTGGCCGATACCGTCGGGGTGACGACTTTGCGAGTGGGACATTTGAAATTCATGGGTCCGGATGACGACCACCCGTATCCGAAAATTGAGTTCGATTTTCTCGGTAAGGATTCAATTCGCTATCACCAAGAGCATGCCATCGAAAGAGTCGCGTACGACTGTTTGAAACGCTTTTGCAAAAACAAGAAAGAGGACGAAGACGTGTTCGATAAAATCGACCCTTCCAAGGTCAACGCACACTTACAAACACTCATGCCAGGTTTAACAATTAAAGTGTTTCGTACGTACAACGCCTCGATCACATTGTATAGATTGTTGGAAGAAACGACCAAACCGAAAGCGGCGGTACCAATCATGAAAGCGACGTACGACGAGGCGAACAAGGAAGTCGCTATTTTGTGTAATCACCAGAAGGGTGAATCCAAACAGCACCAAGCGGGAATGGACAAGTTGAACGATAAGAAAAAAGATTTAGAGAAAGAGTTGAAGGAATTGCGAAAAGCGGATAAGAACCACAAGAAAATCCCGTCGTTGAAAGAACGAATAGAAAAGTTGAAGATACAAATGGAAACGAAAGAGTCCTTGAAAACGGTCTCGCTCGGAACGAGTAAAATCAACTATTTGGATCCGAGAATCACCATCGCGTGGTGTAAAAAGAATGAAGTTCCGTTGCCGACAGTGTATACTAAAGCTTTGGTTCAAAAATTTAACTGGGCGATGTGTGAAGAGCCGGATTACGTGTTCGCGGACTTGTCGTATAACATCGAAAAAGACCCCGGGGCACATTGAAGCGAGAGAGAAAGAGGTGAGAGAAACAAACCACATCAAATTATCATTTAAACTAAATATGTTTTGATTTAAAAAAAATAAGAGAGACATTCATTACAGCGTACGGCTCGTTTTATCGGATACGATTCGTTTAGAAGTTTACGAATCGAATCGTCACGCTCCTTCTCGCAAGCTGCTGCAAACTACTGCCACAAATCTTCTACACCGACGCCGCGTACTTTGTCGGATCCAGAGTTGTTTGAGTAATTATCTCTTTGGGAATACCTAATATAGTTGCGAACGCGTTCTCCGGCGCACCAAGACCGGTTCTTTCGATTCGTCGGAAAGCTCCGACTAATTCTTTCCAGTGCACTGCCCCGGACAAGACTTCTCTTCCACCGATGACGAAATTCGGAATCGAGTGTATGCCTAACCTATCCAAGGCTTTCTTGGCCAAAACGATTTCCTTCTCGCCCTCGTCTGAGGCTAAAAATTTTTCAGCCTTCTCTAAATCGATCACTCCGTCGCTAACTTTGTCCGTGCACTCTAAAAGCATCTTCGTGTCGTTCAATTTCTTACCGTTGACGAAATGTTCGACGTTGAGTAAATCGTACAACGCCTCCGATTTTGCGCACCCGTAATGTTTAGTTACCCACTGTACTAACCGATGCGATTTCAACGTATTCGACGCTTTTCTATCTAAATTGAAGTGTTGAATGCCAACTTCTCGTCCTCGTTCCTTCAACTGGTGCCTCTTCTTCTGCGCCTCGAACGCTTCTTTTCCACCCCATTTTCTTTCTAATCGTTTCCTATTCGTTTCGCTCCAACTTTCGTCCCGGCTGTAGTCAGGTTCCAAGAAGAACGGAACTCGTAAAACCGCGAAGGATACCGGATTTGTTTCGTCCATAGGATTTTTTGCGACTTCCTCCATCGCTTTATAGAGGTGTCGCTTTCCTATGAACCCGTTTGGTCACATGGTGTCCGAAATAAGCTCAACCGTGATTATCTGTTTCTTTGTCTCGGAAGTCGTACTAAACGTTGGCGCGGCGGAAGAAAAAGAGGGCATCTCAATAAGACTTCCACCTTGGACGATGCGAGCAGCAGCGCTGCTGTTCCTCCCTTTCCTCAACGCCGAAAGCAGCGATAAACACGAACCGCTACCGCTCATGAAATCAATTCCGCTCGCGCGCACCAAAAGAGCCAATAAATTACTTCTTCACCACCGGTAAATCCACGTTCTCGTGCGTGTGCCCTTCCGGGAGTTTGAACCCGTCCACGGACTCTGAAAATCGAATCACCACTTTATCCGGAGTGATGTCCGCGCTCTTCACCGACGTCAGCGCTTTGATCACCGCCGAGGCCACTTCTTTTCTCACTTCCGCCGTTCTGCACGCTTTTGGCAACCACGCTATGTGGACGAATGGCATTTAAATTATATATCGCGTGTTAATGTGTGTGCGCGTGTGTTTGAGGAGAGCGTATCTCTGTTTTCCCTCACAGCAGCGGTGCGAATTATTGTTATTTTTGACGGCTGAGAGAGCGCATTTTGATACACGTTATTCTTTACTTTCTCACGCACGCGCGCGCACCAGCAAAAGGCAAAGATCAGAGCACAGATCGGAGAGGGAGAGGGAGAGAGAGAGAGAGAGAGAGAGAGAGAGAGAGGAAGAGAAAGGAAGAGAGAGAAAAGAAAGAAGATGAAAGTCAAAGTCATCTCCCGAATCGAGGAAGAGCACACGCGGGAGACACGGTCGGAGGCTCTAAAAATCCACCGAAATTTAGACCCGCAGTTGCGACCG
>Ga0255761_10001770_pt1 | contig 20055 bp, 24 predicted proteins | sample 071ome_29_FD_179961 | JGI IMG/M metagenome (GOLD analysis project Ga0255761, IMG submission 179961) | Coastal salt marsh microbial communities from the Groves Creek Marsh, Skidaway Island, Georgia - 071407BT metaG (version 2) | ecosystem: Environmental > Aquatic > Marine > Intertidal zone >... | reverse complement strand
TATGAAAATTGGAATTTTAAAAGAAAACAAATCTGGAGAAAAAAGAGTGGCCATCGTGCCATCTACCGTTTCTGCATTATCTAAAAAAGGATATGAATTCTTTCTGGTATCCGATTCAGGACTATCATCAAACTATTCGGATAATGACTATAAAGAAGCTGGAGCTAAAATTGTAAGCCAAAACGAAGTTTTTGATTGTGACATTGTTTGTAAAGTAAATGCTCCATCAGATGAGGAGGTTTCACTTCTAAAATCAGGAACACTCTTTATCTCTTTATTACAGACAATTAAAGAAATTGATTGTGTGAAAAAATTAGCAGATAAAAAAGTGTCTGCATTTTCTTTAAACCTGCTTCCAAGAACCACTTTGGCACAAAAAATGGATGTACTTAGCTCACAAGCTAACATTGCAGGTTATAAGGCAGTTTTAATTGCTTCAAATCATATTGGAAAATATATGCCACTTTTAATGACTGCTGCTGGAACAATTTCTCCTGCTAGAACTTTAGTAATTGGTGCTGGAGTTGCTGGATTACAAGCGATTGCAACTGCCAAAAGATTGGGATCTCAAGTAGAAGCATTTGATGTAAGACCTGAAGTAAAAGAACAGGTAGAAAGCTTAGGTGCAAAATTCATCGAAGTTGAAAGCAATTCAGATGATGGTGTTGGTTCTGGTGGTTATGCATCAGAAACCAGCGATGAATACAAAGCAAAACAGCAAGAATTAATGAAAGAAAGAGTTGGAAAGTCAGATATAGTAATCACAACTGCATTGATCCCAAATAAACCTGCACCTATGTTAATACCAAAAAGCATGGTTGAAACAATGGCGCCTGGTTCAGTTATTATGGATTTAGCTTCTGAAAATGGTGGTAACTGTGAATTAACTCAAGAAAATGAAATCGTCAATCACAATGGCGTTCTAATAGATGGTAATTCAAACTTACCAAGCACAATGGCATATCACTCAAGCCAACTTTTCTCAAAAAATATTGAGGCTATTATCGATCACTGCCATTCAGAAGAAGGATTTAAACTTGATAAAGAAGATGAGATAATTGATGGAATGCTATTTATTGAAAATGGCGAAGTTCGACATCAACCAACGAAGGAGTCAATGTAATGCAAATTGATATTGTTAGCTTGATTACTATTTTTATTCTCGCAGTATTTGTTGGAAATGAAATTATAAACAAAGTTCCACCTACATTACACACACCTTTAATGTCTGGTTCAAATGCTATTTCAGGAATTGCTATTGTTGGTGCAATTCTAGCAATATTAGTAGATGCAGGTGACGCAAGTACATATATCGGTTTAGCTGCTTTAATTTGTGCAACTATTAATGTTGTTGGCGGCTTTCTTGTTACTGATAGAATGTTAAAAATGTTTAAAAAGAAGTAAAAAAATGGAAGCTATTCAAATAACAAACATCCTTTATTTAATATCAGCAGTAGCCTTTATTTTAGGTATTAAAAGATTATCGCATCCGAAAACTGCTAGAAGTGGAAACTTATTATCTTCATTAGGAATGTTAATAGCTATCATAGCGACATTAACATATCCAGGAAAAGAATTTGACTTTACCTTGATACTTACTGGAGTTGGAATCGGAGCAGTTATTGGAGCAATCTTTGCAACAAGAGTTCAAATGACTGAAATGCCTCAAATGGTTGCAATTTTCAATGGTCTTGGTGGAGCAGCATCTGCTTTTGTTGCTTCTTCAGAATTTTTATCATCACCAAATAGTCCATTTATCATTGTATGTTTAAGTGTTTTTATTGGATCATTGACTTTTACTGGTAGTTTTGTTGCATTTGGAAAACTTCAAGGATTTATATCAGGAAGAGCCGTTACGTTTAAAGGTCAACAAGCCATCAATGCTGTGATTGCTCTGCTTTCAATTTCTCTAATACTTGCACCTGGTCTATTTTTTGATTCATCAATGTACAGTGGTTATTTAAATGCATTCTTTGTTATTATTGTTCTTGCATTAATTCTTGGTGTTGGTCTTACAATTCCAATTGGTGGTGCAGATATGCCAGTTGTTATCTCGCTTCTTAATTCATATTCCGGAATTGCTGCGGCAGCTACAGGATTTTTAATTAGTAACAATGCCCTTATTATCAGCGGATCTCTTGTTGGAGCTTCAGGACTGATTTTAACAAACATTATGTGTAAAGGAATGAATCGTTCTCTTGTAAACGTAATATTTGGTGCAGTTGGAGCTGAGCCTGAAGGTGGAAGCTCAGATGGAAAAGAAATGAATATTAAGAGCTATTCAACAACTGAAGCGGCTATGATTTTAGATGCTGCAGAAAAAATTATTATTGTTCCAGGATATGGACTCGCAGTTGCTCAAGCACAACACGTTGCCAGAGAAGTAGCCGAGTCTCTTGAAGCTATGGGTAAAAAAGTATTATATGCAATTCATCCAGTTGCTGGGAGAATGCCTGGACACATGAATGTTTTGCTAGCTGAGGCAAATGTTTCTTATGACGTTTTAAAAGATTTAGATGAAATTAATCCAGAATTTGAAGATTGTGATGTAGCACTTATTCTTGGGGCAAATGATGTAGTAAACCCTGCAGCTAGACACGATCAATCTAGTCCTATTTATGGTATGCCAATTTTGAATGTAGATAAATCAAGAACAGTAATTATAAATAAAAGAAGTATGAATCCAGGTTTTGCTGGAGTGCAAAATGAATTATTTGGATATGACAATTCTATTATGGTTTTTGGTGACGCAAAAGACATGCTAAATGATTTACTTAAAGAAGTAAAAGAATTATAAATTTCTTTTATTTTTTTTTCTATATTAAATCATGTCAAAATCAACTCTCTATGAGATCGCAAATGAATTTGAAAAATCTTTAGATAACTTATTAGATCATGATGATTCAGATTTAATAAAAGAAATAGAATCGATCGAGGGTGAATTCAAATCAAAATCAGCTAACGTAGCTAAATATATCCGAAATCTTGAACATTTGGCTTTAGGAATTAAAGAGATAGAAAGTAATCAAAAATATCGTAGAAACTCTTTGGAAAAGAAAATTGCAAGATTAAAAGATTATCTTCGAATTAATTTTGAAAAAACAAACACAGAAAAAATTGAAAGCGATGATATATTTATTGCTATTTATAAAAATCCTGTAAAAGTACGTATTGTTGATGAAGAAAAAATACCTGACGAATTCTTTCAAGTAAAAGAAACTAAATTATTGAACAAAGATAAAATAAAAGAATCATTAAAAAATGGCGAAGATATTCCAGGATGCCAGCTAATTCAAGAAAAGAGAATAATCATTAAATAAGTTATTATGAAATTTTTAGCAAAATATAGGATGTATTTTTTAAGAGTCTGTATTTTACTTCTCATAGTTTTATCAGTTACAAATAATGACTTCAGAGCCTACACTCTTGAAATAACCACTATCGAATCTTTACAAATGAGTATTTTAGGCTTTATAATGGTTGTTTTTGGTTCATTTGGTAGAATTTGGGCTTCATTATATATTGAAGGAAATAAAACAAAAAATCTTATTACTGCTGGGCCTTTCTCAATGGTAAGAAATCCATTATACTTTTTCAGTTTAATAATGTTGATAGGTTTTAGTTTAGCATTAAAAGCTATTTATCTTCCCTTGGCTCTCCTATTGATTTTTGTGTTATTTCATGTACCAACTATTGCTAATGAAGAAAGAAAACTTAGGAAAAATCATGGAGATAAATTTGAAAGCTATATGAAATCTACTCCAAGATTAATACCAAACATTTTTAAGTACAACAGACCATCAAGTGAGGAAAAAGTATTAGTTAAAATTAGCCGAATAAATGGTGTTCTTATTGAAGTAATTGGATATTTATTTCTATATACAGTGATAGATATAATTTATTTTATATTAAACTAAATCCATCTCTCTCAACATGCTGTCAATATCAGAGGACATATCAGTTATAGAATAAATTTTATAATGAACATTCTGGAGAAATTTTTTTGAATTCATTTGATTCTTCGCATCTTCTTTGAAGTGGATAATTGTTAAACTACCAACATCAATGCCATAATAACTCTCAAGAATTCTTTTATAAAATGATAATTGAAGAGAATAGTGAATATAGTTACAGTCAGGTAAATGTTTTGTCGAATCCTTTATACCTTTTTGTTTATTAAACGCTGTTTCATTAATTCTTTTATTAGTCTTCCAATCAACAATATGGTATGCGTTTTGTTTTTCATTGTATAGCAAAACATCAATTGTTCCTGCAATCTGAAGCTGCTTTGAGTATACAATTACTTCAGAATTAAATTTATTACCCTTACTTTTTTTATAATCGATCCAAGCTGCTCCTATTTTGGACATATAATGGGTTGGCTGCTTTATTTTTTCATTGATATAGTCTTCTAGTTCATTATGAACAATGTTTCCTCTTTGAGAACCTTTATTCCAATCTTCAATTACATCTTCTATTGTTTTACCAAAATATTTTGGATTATTCTTTAATTGCTTCTTTGCAACTTTATCTTTGTCAAACTTTTTAAAAAATTTATGGATGAATTCAGTAACGCTTGTGAATTCAAAATCAGGGTTTTCTTTTAAAATATATTTATGATTTTCTTGATCTAAAGTAATATTGTTTTTGAATAATTCATTCATTCTTAACCTTCATGTAAAACATCTTTATTTTTAGAACCTCGAAGCTTATTAATTCTTATTCGAGTAACTCTTCTCTGATAAAAACCAAGCGACCATCCTATAAGCAATAAAATTGGAATTATAGCTCGATTAGGAGTATCAGAATTTAATGTAAAGTATAAAAGTAGCAATGCAGTTATCAATTGTATTGAAAACTGAATTGAATTAATCGCTTGCAGTTTATTCATTAAGCACCGAGCATATCTAGCACTAATCTAATCACTTGTCCAGAAGCACTATTTTTTTGAATATAGCTTCTGTTTTCTACATGATATGAAGTTCCAGCAACGTCAAAATGGGCCCATGGGATATCTTTACCAACGAATGCTTTAAGAAATGCTCCTCCAGCAATAGTTCCTGCTTGACCTGGTGATCCTAAGTTCTTTACATCGGCAACCTCAGATTTGACTTGATCACAATATTCATCCCATAATGGTAGTTGCCATACAAGTTCTCCAGTATTATCAGAAGAAACTTTAATGTTTTCTACTAATGTTTCATTATTACTCATTATTCCTGTGGCTATATGACCAAGAGTAACAACCACAGCGCCCGTCAATGTAGCAAAATCTAGCATATACTCAGGGTCGTAGTGCTTACTTGCATACGCCAAAGCATCGGCAAGAATTAATCTACCCTCTGCATCAGTATTTAAAACTTCAATAGTTTTTCCATTGTATGCAGTTAGAATATCTCCAGGTTTATAAGCTGATCCACCTAACATATTATGCGTTGAAGGAACAATAGCTACAACGTTCATCTTAGGTTGTAATTCAGCTATAGCATTCATCACACCAAATACAACCGCTGAACCGCACATATCAAATTTCATTTGGTCCATATTTAAACCAGGTTTTAGTGAAACTCCTCCTGTATCAAAAGTTAGACCTTTTCCTACAAGCAATACTGGCTTTTCACTTTTCTTTCCTCCGAAATATTCCATAATGATAAACTTAGGAGGTTCATTTGTGCCTTGAGCAACACCTGCAAATGATCCCATGCCCATCTTTGTAAATTCTTCTCTATCAAAAATTGTAACTTTCATATTACCTTTTTTACCAACTTCTTTGGCAAAATTTGCCAACCTTGTTGGAGTAGTCACATTTCCAGGATGATTGCCAAGATCTCTTGAATCACAAACAGCGCTTGCAATGATTGCACCTTTTTTTGCTGCACCTTGATTACAAGCATCAACCATTGTGATGCTCTTTAAATGATATACTCCTCTTTCATCAGTGAAATAATCTAAAAATCTATAACTTGAAAGGATTAAACCTTCTGCAAACGCTTGACAGAAGTATTCACCCTCATCTGTAACAGGGCACTCGACTGCAATATCGCTGTATTTATGCTGTAAAGCATAGCCTACAACTTCCCCAGCTGCTCTTCTAAAATTTTCTGCTGTTTTATCAGATGAATCGCCTAGTCCGTAATAAACTATTCTTGAGTTATTGTCGATTTCAAAAACAAGGTCTCCAACTTTTCCTGTTTTGTTTTGAGATTCAAACAATTCTGCTAAATCTTTATCCATTTTATCTGAAAATGTTGGTACCGCAACCATGCCATAATTTTCATCTACTAAATCTTTATGATTTTTTAAAAAGTTTAATTTTTTTATGTGTGCCATTTTTTTCCCTTACAAACTTAGATTATGTTTAAAACTTACTAGCTTGCCATTCTCATCTTTAATTACTGCAACAAATGTTATATCAGCTGTACATGCTAGTCTTTTTCCGTGATCTTTACTTTCTGCGAATGCTTTAACTTGAACTTTGACTGATGTATTTCCAGCAGCAATAATTGTTGATTTACATTTTACCCAATCACCAAGATAAACTGGTTCTTTAAATTCTACTTTGTCCAAAGCCCTAGTCACAGAGCCCCAAGCGTCGGTTTCTTCTAGAAATTCAGATGCTGCTTTAGCAGCAGCCAAGTCAAGCCATGAAAGCATATATCCACCAAAGAGCGTACCTGCAGTATTGATATGAGTAGGTTGTACTAATTCTGAAAATTCTGAAACTTTATTCACGAGGCTAATTTATAAAAAATTGTGATTTTTTCAGTACTTTATTTCAAAAATTTAAAGATTTTTAGCTATTGCTTCGCCTTCTTTGATATCTACTTTAGAAAACACATAAGCCCCTAAAATAAATAATACCATTATTGATAATAATCCAAATCTAGCAGCTTTTATTTCATCTTCAACCACGTTACTTAAAACTAGAGTGACTGAACCCATAAGAACCGGACCAAATACTGCAGCAAATTTTCCTAGCATATTGTAGAAACCATAAAACTCAGCAGATTTTTTCTCAGGAATAATTCTTGAATACAAACTTCTACTAATTGTTTGAATTCCTCCTTGAAAACAACCAATCAGTAATGCAACAACATAAAAGTGAGTAATACTTTCAACAAAATATCCAGCAAACAGAATAATACAATAACCAAAAATTCCCAAATAGATACCATTCTTTAAGCCTATATAATTTGCGATTTTGATATAAATTAATGTGGCAAAAAAAGCTACAAGTTGAATCATTACCAGCGCACCCATTATAGATGCTTGATCAAATCCTAAGGTAAAAGCAAAATTTGCTGCCATTCGTACTACAGTATCAACTCCATCAATATATAACCAATAAGCTAAAAGAAATGTAGCAACTACTTTAAGTTTTTTTAAATCATTGAACGTATTTCTGAATTGAATCAAACCATTTATTACAGAATCAGATAAACTTTCGCTCTCATGATATTTTGGTTCATCGACAAAAAGAATTAAAGGAAGTGAGAAAAGTGCCCACCATACTCCAACAGAAATAAATGCATATTTTGTAGCCTCAACTGCATCTACTAAACCAAAAGAAGCAGGATAAGATATCATCAAAAAATTAATAATAATTAGCACACCACCTCCAAGATATCCTAATGAAAAACCTAAAGCAGAAACATCATCTACGTTTTTTTTATTTGAAACAGATGGAAGTAGCGAATCGTAAAAAATATTTGCCCCTGAAAATCCAATTGTAGAAAAAATATAGACCATTAAAGCGATTGGCCACATTCCTTGAGCAATAAATCCCAGGCCTAAAGTCATTACAATACCTAAAAAAGCAAAGAAAATCAGAAATTTTTTCTTAAAACTACCTCTATCAGCAATTGCACCTAAAATTGGTGCAAGCAAAGCAACTATTAAAGAAGCAACTGAATTACCTAAACCCAAATAAAATGTACTGATAGATAAGTTGTCTGGATTTGACCAGTATTGTGCAAAGAAAATTGGAAAAAAACCAGCCATGACAGTGGTTGCAAAAGCTGAATTTGCCCAATCGTAAAGAGCCCAACTATAAATTTGTTTTTTATTCATTAGCCTTTTCTTAATGAAAACTTAATGGTTATCCCTTTTAAATCAAATGATTCCCTAAGCTGATTATGTAGATATCTTAAGTATTGAACAGATATAAGTTTGGGATAATTGCTAAATAGTGCAAAAATTGGAGGAGATTGTTGTACTTGTTCAACAAATTTAATTTTAATTGATTTACCTTGCGTAGCTGGAGGAGGATAATTTCTTACAGCTTTTTCTATCCAAACATTTAATTCCTTTGTGGATAGCTTATCTCTATGTTTTGTAAAAATTTCCCATGCAATTTCTAGAATATTTGAAACTCTTCTTTTAGTTAAAGCAGAAACAAAAAGTATAGGATAATGCTGGAGATCTTTGAACTCCATATACATGTCCTCTTTATAAAATTCAGCAGAAACATTTGTTCCGGAAGCTAAATCCCATTTATTAACAAGAATAACCATCCTCTTGCCTTTTTTAATAACCTCTTTGGCAATAGTTTTTTCTTGTTTAGTAAATCCTTTTTCAGCGTCAACTACAAGCAAAACAAGATCAGATCTTAAAAGTGAATCCATAGCTCTTAAGGAACTATAAAATTCAATATCTGAATCAACTTTACTTTTCTTCCTAAGACCAGCTGTATCAACAATTTTAATATCCTTTCCATGCCATTTAATGACTGTGTCAACTGAATCTCTAGTAGTGCCTGCTATGTCAGACACAATTGCCTGTTCTCTCTGAATTAAAGCATTTAATAATGAAGATTTACCAACATTCGGCATTCCTACTATAGTGATAGAACAATCAGTATTATCATCAAATTGAGAAATAGAATTAAAATCAATTGATTCAAACAAATTATCGAGCATATCTCCAACACCAGCACCATTCAAGGCTGATATTGGAATTGGATTTTCAAAACCAATATCAAAAAATTGGTCTTTTCTTAAATTATGTTCTGGGACATCACACTTATTGACTCCCATTACAAATTTCTTTCCAGATTTTCTTACAAGCTTAGATAAAAATTGATCGTTAGGATTTAGCCCAGCTTTTCCATCAACAAGAAAAATAATTCCATCACACTCATTTAATGCAGCTGAAATTTGTTCTTTAATTTTTTTATTAAATACATCTTCATTTGAGCTAACATATCCTCCAGTATCAATAATATTAAACTCTTGTGACAACCATTCTGCAGAAGAATAAACCCGATCTCGAGTTACACCTTCCATTTGGTCAACAATAGACGTTCTTTTACCTGATAGCTTATTAAAAAGCGTTGATTTACCAACATTTGGTCTTCCCACAATTGCAATTTTTGGTTTTTTTGCCATTTGAAAAGATTATACGACTTCGATAACTGTTCTGCTATAAAATTATTTTACTAAAAAAATGAATAATTCTGTCCAGAGAATAAATGTAACAATCAATGAATATTGAAAAGGAACTCTTCTTTTTGAAATTTTTGGATTAGACATTCTAACAAAGTAATGCCAAAGCCTAAAAGCAACATAGAGCCATGCTAAAACAAGATTCAACATTGTAACATGATCAACAGTATAAGTTAATAAACAGTATACTAGAAAAGGCAAAGGAGCTTCAAAAAGATTTTTGTATAGCTCTCTTGAAGCTTGAATATTTAAAGGAATTTCTTGCCATCCTGGCATATACTTTAACCATCGTGAGTCAAGTTCTTTACTTATGATAGACTTTCTAATTTGAAGCGCATTAACAACAGTATGAATGTGCATAATCAAGATTAGGGGGAAAATAGGAAATAAAATAAGAATTGGATTCAAACTATTGTCCAAGATAAACTCTTAGAGGTTCACTTCTTGTCTTGTGAGCTAATCTTCGAATAGCTTTTTCTTTAATCTGCCTTACGCGCTCTCTAGTTAAACTAAATTGTTCTCCAATTTCATTTAAAGTAAAAGATCTATCTCGATTAATTCCAAAATACATTTCAATTACAGAACGCTCTCTTTCGGTTAAGGTGCTAAGTGCAGAAGCAATTTCTTCTTTCATAGAAGTATCCATTACATTGTTGTCAGGATCTTTTTCTTGTTCATCTTCAATGACATTTATTAAAGAACTATCCTCTCCTTCTGCAAAAGGAGCATCAAGCGAACTATGCCTTCTTGAATATTGAAGCGCATTGAACACTTCTTCAGTTTTTACGTCAAGCTGGTGACTAATTTCTTCAACTTTTGGAGGACGACCCATTTCAGCTTCAAGCTTTTCAGCAGCTTTGGTAATCTTAGTAATTGTACCAACCCTATTTAATGGCAACCTAATAAGTCTACCTTGTTCTGCTAATGCTTGAAGAATAGCCTGCCTAATCCACCAAACAGCATAAGAGATAAATTTAAAACCTCTAGAAGGGTCGAATCTTTTAGCAGCTTTGATCAATCCTAGGTTTCCTTCGTTAATAATATCTGACAATGACAAGCCGTTCCCCTGATATTTTTTAGCAACTGAAACTACAAATCTTAGGTTTGCTTCAACCAATTCTTTCATTGCTTTTTTATCGCCCTTAGCAATTAACACTGCTAGTTCAACTTCTCTATCTGGAGATAGTGGCTCATACTGAGAAATTTCTGATAAATACATACTGATTGTTCCACTAGCTACCTTTGATCTTTTAATTCTTTCGTCAGCTCTACCTAAAGCATTTTTTCTTTTTTCCTCAGCATCCAACTCCTTCTGCACTTCAACAGCATGTGCGTCTGGGCCCAGATTTTCTAAATTCTGAAGTTCTTTAGATAGTTTTTTTGAGATTTTTTTAGCAGTCAATTGAGTAGTCCTTTTGATAAAATATTAAAGTATTTCATAGCCCAAAATTTACCAAATTTTAAAAATTTTCCAAGGTATTTATTCAGGCAAATTCAATAAAGCTTCTTGCAAAGAAGAATATTTAAACTGATAATTGCTTTCTAAGGTTCTAGCAGGCTTAGTTTTTGGACCATAAAGGAACATTTCACTCATATTACCGAAAATAAATTTTATAAGGAATTTTGGTAGGAAAAATACCCATGAAATAATACTTTTTTTATTCTTTAAAATTGATTTAAAAAATGTATCATGTGTTGTAAGCTCTGATCCAACTAAATTAAATGCTCCAATTAAATTATTGTCCAAGGAATGATTAATAAATCCAACAATATCATCAGCATGAACCCAAGGAAAATAATGATTTTTATTTCCTGGTATAGGTATAGAAAGCAACAAATTTAAAGATAACAAATTGATGATTTTCTTTTGAAGAACAACTCCAATTCTTAACTGAATAATATCAATATCTTCAAAAACTTTAAATATATCTGAATTTCTTTCATTTTCAACACACACCTTTGCTAAAAAGGTATTACCTAATTCAGAATTTTCATCTACTGAAAAATCATAATTAGCAGTTTCTTTGGCATAGATCCCAACTGCAGATGCATTAATAAATTTTTGAGGGATTATCTCATTTTTAATGCAAAAATCAAAGAGCATTTTAGTTGAATCGATTCTACTATTTAAAATTTTACTTTTAACTGATTTGGTCCATAATTGGTCAACTTTTTCTCCATTAAGCTTAATCAAAATATTTGTATCACTTAAAAAAGAAGGATTGATTGTTGACCAATCAATCACAGCAATATTATTTGAGAATGTATTTTTATGTTTATGGAGATTTCTTGTTAAAACACAAACACTATGACCTTTGTCAGCTAATGAGGAGACAATCTTTTTGCCAAGAAAACCAGTACCGCCCGCAACAATTATTTTCATTTTTTATTGAGAGATGACATAACAGATTTTACTTTAGCTTGTGTCGATGGACTAAACCAGTTATCAATTAAAATTTGATAGTCAAAATCTGTTTCACGCATTAACGATTGTTTTAACCTTACAAAAGGTTCCCCAGCGCTGATATAAAATTCTGCTAATTTTTTTGCTTTGATTAATGCCTGAGATGTGGCCTTCTTCTTTCCAGAAAATCTGTTTCCAACCATTTCATTTATTAACCCTTTATTTAAAGCTTCTTTAGGTGTATACATTTTACACTGAGACGCAACTTCGAAGAGATTATCTCTACTAATAGAGTGCGATATAATTGAAAGCATATCCGGAGGAAGATCTATTCCAATTGCCATTTCATTTAAACCCATTCTGTGCATACCGTGCATTCCATACCTATAATCTGATGCAAGAGCTAACAAACATCCTCCAGCAATAGCATGACCACCTACAATACTAATAACTGGCCCTGGAAAATCCCTGCAAGCCCTTAAAAGCTCTCCAAGAGTATTGAAAATTAAAGCGACCTCATTAGGTTCTTTAGCATTCGATAAATCTTTAAGATTTAGCCCTGCACTAAATACCTTATCATTACCTAAAATAATTACTGCTTTACAATCATTATAATCAAGTTCTTTTATGAGTTTCTTTGCTCTTTCAACGCTTAGGAGATTTGGACCTTTTTCTCCCATATCTATAATTTTAATATCATTTTCAACGGATATATTCATTTTTCATTCTCCCTGAAACTCTTTTTTAATTTCATCAAATACTTGTACACTTTGTTGGCTTAAAAAGTCAAAGCAAACCATTGTCATATTACATGATATAGCACATTCATCATCATTTTCCATAAATAGACCATACTCGTAATCAAAACTTTTACCGCCAATTCGAGAAATTTTTAACCCAACAGTTAAATTTTTGGGGTGTTTAATTTGCTTTAAAAAATTAAAAGTCATTGATGCGACAATAAATGGAAATTTATCAGCATCATATGGAAAAAGACTAATATCGTGAGCATGCCTAACTCTTGCATCTTCGAAATAAGCAACGGCTGTTCCATGATTAATATGACCAAGCATATCCTCATCATACCATCTGGTTTCCATGTCATAAAATCTAGAAAATTGTTCTTTTTTCATTAATCAATTAAAAATTTTGGATTGTTCATAGGAAAAATACATTTTTCTTTTTTTCCAAACCAGCTATATCTTCTTTTTGCTATTAGGTCATAAATGAAGTCTGCAAAAAAAGTTGGAACCAAATAAAATAAATATCTTAAAGGACTTTTAAGCTCTCTTAAAATTACAAAAGTTGCATAAGATTTAGAAAAAACCTCTTCATCTTTCTTAACAATTAAAGAATTCATTTCCTTTAAAAACTTTTTACTGATAGTAGATCTTGCATAATTTGATTGCAAAGGACTGAAATACAAAATATCACTTTTGTCCATTTTGATTAAAGAATTGATTGCAGATGAACAAACAAAACAGACTCCATCGTAATATATTATTATCTTGGATTTCATTATAAAATATAAGGGATGATAAAAGCTGTTTTTTCTTTGTAAGATTTATGATCTTCAAACCTCGAAAGAGATTTATCAATTTTAACCATATTAGGAATCCACACAGCTATTATAAATAATGTCAAAATCACTGTTGGCAACCACCATAAAGGTGTTTCAATTACCATAATAACGAAACTTAGATATATTAATAATTCTCCAAAATAATTTGGATGTCTACATTGTTTCCAAAAACCATCAGTGATTAGACCAGATTTATATTTTAAAAAAATGAATTTTTGCATATCCGAAACAAAATGATAAAACACTCCAATTGAAAAAGTACATGTAGCTAAAACAATAATTTCTAAAGAAGCTTGATGTCCTGATGAAGTAATGATGTAGGCAGGTGCCCAATATAAAACCAAACCAATTAAAATTAATAAAGCGTAAGGAATTCCAACTTTACTTTCCCAGGTTTTATCAGGAAAAATATAACTTTTTAAAACCCACATTATACCATAAGAACCATGCAAACAAAAATAAACCCATGCAGTTAGATTATCAACCTGGTTGTAGTAGTAAATTAAATAGAGCACTAAAAACCATGTCACGCCCTTGGCAAAATCAATCATATATTTCTGTTTAATTCGCATAGAAAAAAAATGGTATGAATAAAATAATTAACATGATTATGATTGTTAGTATAGACTTCCTGTAAAACAAAACTAATTCTTTTTTATCTTTCATTCTTATCTGCTTTCCAAGCTAGCATACCGCCATCTACATTAACTGCAGTAAAATTATTTTCATTTAAAATGTCTTTTCCAAACCCTGATCTGTTTCCACTTCTGCATACAACATAAATAGTATTTTCTTTATAATCGTCTAACTCATAAAGCCTATCTTCCAACTCGTTTATTGGAATTAAAATTGAGCCATCAATATGTCCTAAGGGACCATAGTATTCTTCTTCAGTTCTTACATCCAACACAATAGTTTTATTATCAAGAACTTTGTCTTGAAATTCTTTCATGCTTATAACATCAACATTTTTTGAGCAACAATTCATAGAAAAAGTTACTACAAAAAATAATAGGATTAGTTTAATTTTCTTCATCTTGCTTTTTCCTCAAATATCGTTTAATAGTTAAAAAATTAAAGATTGTTCCAAAAATGACAAGTAATGTCATTAATATGATTGTTCCTTTCATGTTATGGAGCAACCCAACTTATATTAATTTTTTCTTTTTCGAAAATGAACTTGCATCTTTGATGTCCACTATACTTCAGCTTTAAAAAATCGATTTCATAAAAATGGCATCTAATTATTACAAAGTTATTATAGCCAAAAATAGAATCTTGATCAGTTGGATCTTTGAATTGGACATTATCTGGAATATTAGGATGATATTCTTCTAACACATCTGAAGGATTATATGGTGCCATATAACATCTTTTGGATGAAGGGGTTACATTGTCCCATCTTTGCTTTGTAATAGAATTTTTATGAAAAATTTCCACAGTTCCTTTAAACCTTAATTGAATCTTTTTTTCAGATGAATAGAATAAAGCAGAGAATTCCTTATTTTTTTCTAACTGTTTAATCTTTGGACTTCTTAAATCTGAATGACAATCAAAATAATTATCCTCTAATGAAAAATCTCTTAATACTACTGTTCTCAAACTAGGCATTTTCCCGTCGATAGAAGCTAGAGAGAATATTCTATATGGATGTGCAGAATTTTTTAAGGCTTCAGACATCAAGCTCTCAATTTTTTCGTAAATCTCTTTGAATTTCTTTTTCAACATTATTCCTAAAATATTTGAGTTTTAAATAATTTTTAACCTATATTGTCTTGAATTTAACAAAAATGAGGTATATAACATGTTTATAAACTTAATTGGAATGGATCCGAGCACATTAACTGGGTTCACATTCTTTGTAGTTAATATGGCTTTACTTGCTTCTGCTTTATTCTTTTGGCTAGAGAGAGACAATGTAAATCCAAAATGGAAAACATCATTAACTGTTTCTGGTTTAGTATGTTTCATCGCTGCAGTTCACTACTTCTACATGAGAGGAAGTGACGGCGTCGAGACAGTTGCTATCAGATATATTGACTGGTTAATTACAGTTCCATTACTAATGATCGAGCTTTACATAGTTCTGCTTGCAGTAACTAAAGTAAGTTCAAGCGTATTCCAAAAACTTCTTGGTTACACCGCATTGATGCTTGTTTTCGGGTATTTAGGTGAATCAGGTGCAGTTGCTGCTATTAACTCAACTACTGGTTTTGTTGGTGGTATGCTATTCTGGGGTCTAGCCCTTAGAGAAATTTGGTCAGGTGAAGCTGCTGAAGCTAACGCTGGATCAAAAAATGCTGCAGGTCAGTATGCTTATGATAATCTAAAGAAAATCGTAACATTTGGTTGGATTATTTATCCAGTTGGTTACGCTCTAGGTTATTTTGGTGGCGGAGTAGATATGGATGTTGTAAACCAAGTTTACAACTTAGCTGATTTTGTAAATAAAATTCTACCAGGTGTAATTGTATGGGCAGCTGCTAGAATGGATACAAAATAATCAATTCATTTTACTATAAAAAAGGCCTTCAACTGAAGGCCTTTTTTTATTCAAACAAATCACTCAATCGATTTTTAATTATAGCTTGTTTAGCCATAACCGATAAAGACATTACTGCTAAATTCAGTAATGAGAATCTTTTATCATTTGTATACCCTTTTTTAAATCTAAAATAAATTTGTTGCGCAATAACTGCGATTTTAAAAAGTCCAAAAACATAGTAAAATACTGGATTAGTGATGTTTTTTCCAGATTCCTTTTCATATAATTCCAAAATACCTTCTCTGGATGGATTGCCATCAATAGTTGTTGCACTTAATTGAAACAACTTGAGCTCTGGTAAATCATTTTTATCTACCCAATAACCAAGGGTTGTACCCAAATCCATGAAAGGATCACCTATGGTAGCCATCTCCCAATCAAGAACTGCGGTTATTTTTGAATGATTATCTTTATCAAGCACTATGTTATCATATTTAAAATCATTGTGCACAATAGACCTTTGAACTTCTAAAGGTTGGTTTTCATGAAGCCAAGAAGTAATAAATTCCATATTTGCTATAGAATCAGTTTTTGAATGATTGTATCTCTTTGTCCAGCCTTCAACTTGTCTTTTAACATAACCATTAATATTTCCAAGCTCATTTAAATTAGCTTGATCTATATCAACATTATGTAACTCTACCAATGTAGAAACTAAAGATTTAGAAACATTTTGAATCACCTCTTTACCTGGAGAATCTTTTTGCTGAAGATTTGGCCTAATTATATAACCCTCCACTCGCTCCATTAAATAAAAAGGTGCTCCAATTATTTCATTATTATCACAATAAAGATAAACATCAGGAACTTTTAAAAATTGAGATTTTAGATTTTTTAATACATTGTACTCTCTTAACATATCATGGCCACCCTTTAAGCTCTTTGCACCAAATGGTGGCCTTCTTAAAACAAACTCTTGTGATGATGATTTGAGAAAATAAGTTAAATTGGAATATCCACTAGGAAATTGTTTAATTGATAAATCATCAGTATTAATATTATTTTCTAATAAGTAAGTTTTAAGTGTTTCTAGCGCAAATTCTTCTCCATCTCGTATTTCTCTAGGAGAATCTATTGAAAAATTTGGGGTTTTATTTTTTTGTATGAATTTTGATAGCAAATAGTAGAATTTAAGCTTTAGAGGAACTCTCAAAACTTTCTAATCCTATTTAAGATATTTTTTCATTATTTCTTTGGCTACTCTTGACTTATGAACCTCGTCAGCACCGTCATAAATTCTAGCTGACCTTTCATGTCTATACAATGAAGCAAGTGGAGTATCATCAGTCATACCAAGAGCACCATGCACCTGAACAGCTCTATCAAGAACATTTTGAAGAACTTGTGCTACATAAAATTTAATCGTTGAAATTTCAACCTTAGAAGCGTATGCACCTTCATTATCAATTTTTTTAGCAGCATCAAGAACCATCAAACGCGAAGCATTAATTTCTGCTCTTGATTCTGCGATCCAATTTTGAATGGTTTGCTTCATCGCCAAAGGTTTTCCAGGAGCAAGTTCCCTTAAAGCTGCTCTTTGACACATCATATCAAAAGCTTTTTCACACTCTCCGATCCATCTCATACAATGATGAATTCTTCCGGGTCCAAGTCTTTCCTGAGCAATTTTAAAACCAGCTCCAACAGGACCTAAAACATTTTCTTCTGGAACAATGCAATTATCGTAAATGATTTCTGCATGTGCATTCCAACCATCTCCCTCATCTCCCATTACTGAAATATTTCTAATAAAATTGAAACCCTTTGTTTTAGTTGGAACAATAATTTGAGATGCTCTCATGTAAGGATTTTCATGATCTGGATCTGTAATTACCATTACAATAGCAAACTCAGCACCATCAGCTGAAGATGTAAACCACTTATGACCGTTTATAATATAGTTAGAACCTTCTTTTACAGCAGTTGTACCCATTATCACTGGATTAGAACCAGCAAACTCTGGTTCGGTCATTGAAAAACAACTTCTTACTTTTCCCTCAACTAAAGGTTTTAAAAATGTTTCTTTTTGATAATCAGTGCCATGCTGTATGAGAATTTCCATATTACCAGCATCAGGCGCTTGACAGTTGAACACATATAGACCATAAAATGTTTTACCAAGAATTTCGTAGATTTGACCAAGTTGATGAAGGCTTAATCCCAATCCCCCATACTCTTTTGAAATTTGAGGAGCAAATAACCCCATTTCCCTTACTTTATTTCGTTTTTCTTCTAAGAAGGGTAAATAATCAGCAAATTTATGATTGATATTGAAATCGGCTTCATCTACTACCATTTCATCATCAATGAAGTTTTGAATTTTTGATTTTATTTCTTCAAATTTTTCGTTTGGTAAAGCCATAATTTGCCTAAATATATGTTTCTAGATATCTTGGTATTAAACTACGATTAAATGTATCCAATGTAAAAGTATCATTTTCTTTCTTGAACAATGTGATAGAGGCATTTTTAATCTTAAAATTTAATTTCATGATTTCATCGACCGTCAATGTATGGCATTCAGCATAAACGGCAGTAATAGCTCCTCCAGATGATACAACCATTGTATTTCTATCTTCATTCATGAATGAAGATACTTTACTTTTTGCTGTTCGAACTCTTTCTCGGAATGTATCATAACTTTCAAAACCTTTTTCAGATAAATCAAGTTCATCATGAATCCATTTTTTTGCAATAATGTTAAAATGCTCTAAAAATTTTTGTTTACGCTTCCAAAAAGGAACAGCATTAAAAATTTCCTTAATATTTTTATCTGTGTTTAACATTTTAGGAATGAAATGTTGAGCAATTTCCATCAACTGATTTTCAGCAAACTCCTCAATAATTAATGGATTGCTTAAATCTCCCCCGTATCCTTTATTTATACCATCAAACGTTTGTTGATGTCTTTTTAATGGACCAATAATTGTTTGATCAAAAGATATATTTTTTTTCAATAATTTTTTTCCAAGAGCAATTGATTGCTTAACCCCTTTTATGCTCAAATTATCGTAATTTTTCTCTCCAAAGGACGCTTGTCCATGTCTAATTAAATATAGATTAGTAATATTCCCCTCCTTAATACTACTCGTAGATTAAAAATACCTGCTCTGCTACACAGGCTGGCTTTTCATTGTCTTTTAATTCTACAGTCACTTCAACGGTCAATTTTGCACCATTTTTAATCTCTATAAACTCTTTTAAAATAACTCTTCCTCTCACAAAGCTTTTTACAAGAACAGGCGCAGTAAATCGGACATGATTTAATCCATAATTAACACCCATTTTAGCTGATTTGATAGCATAGGTTTCCTCTAAAAACTTTGGAAGTAAAGATAGAACTAAGAAACCATGAGCGATTGTAGATTTGAAAGGAGATAATAACTTAGCTCTAATAGGAGCAGTGTGAATCCACTGTTCATCTCCTGTTACTTTTCCAAATTTCGATATTTGAGATTGTGAAATTTGATGCCACTTACTAACTCCTAACTCTGATCCAACAAAACTTTTCACTTCTTCTAGGTTTTTTAAGGTCTTCATTAAGAAAAGTTAGCAGAATGACTAGTTTCTAACAATATTAAACTTTTTAAAATAAAAACGCATCCAAGCAAAAGAAATAATTGCAGCAATTAAAATTGCGAATATTTGAGAAAACCAAACCCATTCAATTGGCTTTCCTATGAAATAAAAATAATAAGATAAAGGGGCTGTTAAAAGAATCACACGGGTAATTGTTGTAATAAGCAGTGGCATTCCTTGGCCTAAAGCTTGACATACTCTTGAGCAAATAACACTTATTCCAACAGCTGGATAAGCTAATATTATAATTTTTAAATAAGTGACTCCAATATTGACAACTAAAGGGTTTGAACTAAAAATAGGTAAAATATTACTAGCTAAAACAAAGAAGAGTATTACACTAATTGTTGTGATCAATAACGCTCTATTTATTCCGTAGTATACTACTGATAAAAGTTTATCAAATTCTTTTGCGCCATAAAACATTCCTACAATTGTTGTTAAACTGATAGCTATTCCTAAAATTGGCATAAATAATAACATATCAAGTCTTGAAACTATT